>QLAH01000273.1_pt1 | contig 35962 bp, 36 predicted proteins | sample 4693081 | NCBI WGS metagenome assembly QLAH01 (sample SAMN09425401, study PRJNA476045) | Lake water metagenome, whole genome shotgun sequencing project. | reverse complement strand
GCCCCTTTGAACAACTCAACGGTTTCCGCTATCACGATAACTGGGTGCGCAATCTGCTGATTGCTTCATCGTTGAATGGCAGAAGGCCCTTGCCCAAGGAGGCCGACACAAAATAAGTTGGAACTAGAACCAGGCCAAACAGCAATTGGCCCGCACGGTGGCAGAACAGGTGGGGCTAGCCATCGCGAACCTAAACCTGCGCGAAACCCTGCAAAGCCAGAGTATTCGTGATGCCCTGACGGGGCTTTTCAACCGCCGTTACCTAGAAGAAGCCCTACAGACGGAGATCGCCCGCGCCCAGCGGCATCAATACCCGACCGCTGTGGTCATGATCGATGTTGACCACTTCAAGGTCTTTAACGATACCTATGGGCACGATGCCGGAGATTTCGTTTTGAAGGCCATTGCCCAGGTGATCGGAGACCACGTCCGTGGGTCTGACATTGCTTGCCGCTATGGTGGTGAGGAACTGACTCTGGTTTTTCCTGAAACCGCCCTCATAGATGCCCTGGCGAAAGCCGAAGAAATTCGTGCAGCCATCCATCACCTCAGCCTGTCCTACGGAGGGCGAACGTTGGACAAACTCACGGCCTCTTTGGGGGTAGCCGTTTTCCCCGATCACGGCACGACCGGGGGAGCGGTGATTCAATCGGCGGATGCGGCCCTGTACCGGGCTAAGGCGGCAGGCCGCAATCAAGTGATTACGGCTGAGGGTATGCATGAGATGATCTAATGGCCACAGGCCCATTACCCTAGCGCTATCCTCAAACCCAGACTCATCAATATAGACGAGGCTTTTGACCCCATACACCTGAGTCAAGGCTCTCAGAGTCCGATAGTATTTAACCTGAGTTTGGGATAAGCCAGCCGCTGCAATCTTGAGAAACCTAGACCTCACCCTAAATCCCTCTCCCTTGGGGAGAGGGACTTTGAGCCTTTCTAGCTCCCCTCTCCTCGTGGGAGAGGGATTTAGGGTGTAGCTTGCTTCCCGTAGGGTGGGCTACCAGGGGATCTGGTCACGATGTCTAACCCGAACTGAGGTTATTTAATTCTTTCTTCTGAATTTCTCTCTTTATATCTCAGTATTCCGGTGCAAGCTGCCACCCGGTATGTGCGCTTTACCGACCGCATTTTTGGCCTTATTCCCCAAACTTTATCGACTCCCCAGTCTCCGAATTAGCCTGTCGCTGGCGCTGAATGACGGCCTGTCGAAATCCTAACACCACAAAAATATTCGACAGCGTCAAAAACGCTTCGGCTCCGCCGTGGAGCCAGTCTATATTCGCGAGTTCTTCGTTGAGGGTTACTTTGGCATACAGACCTGCCGGAATAGTTATCGCTACGAAAATCAACAGCGCATAGAACCCAAACAGGGCCATTTTCGGCGTGTCTTTCGTGCGCGTTAGAAACCACAAAAAACCTAGATAGGGGAAAAGAGATAGGGCGAAAAGGCTGTTTTTATCGAGCATGGGGCGGAGCGTTAGGGGTTAGGGGTAGGGGCACGGTAATCGTGGATAGCTAAAATCGTGGATAGCTAAGCCGAATCAAAAATAATGGAACCAGCCTACTCCGAGGCTTCCGGTGTTGTGGTGCGCGACTGTCGCCAAATCCACCAGGCGGCGAGGCAGAGGGTGACGTTGCCTGCCACGGTCATGGCCGCTTGCAGGGTGACGAGCCACGCAAAAACAGGATCGTTATCAAAAAAATGCCAGGTACAGGCGGCCATGGCGCTCACCAGGGCCGGAAACATGCCGATGGCCAGCCAGCGCCACACCTGTCGCTGCGTTACTATTGCGAACTGCCAGATGAACCACATTGCCGCCATCCATTCCAACACGCTGGAAATGTGGATCATCCAAGTGGGCAGGGACAAGGCGTGCATAGGGGCATCGGAGCAACGACAGCGTCCATTGTAGGGTGCATTCGCGAAGCAATGCACCAAAGCCCTAATCGGGTTGCCTACTATTAAAGGGCGCGTGGGAAAGGGCGCGTGGGATCGTATGATTCTGGGAACGTTCTTTCGAGAACGGTTGGACTGCCCCCAGAGGTCAACATGCGAGCGGTTTTGTGTGGCTATTACGGCATGGGCAATGGCGGCGATGAGGCGCTATTAGCCACGCTGCTGCAAATGTTGCCCTCCCAAATTGAGCCTGTGGTGCTGTCGGGCAATCCGGCGGAAACAGCGGCTCGTTATGGGGTAGAGACGGTGCCCCGTAAGCAGTTGGGGGCGGTCATCAAAGCCCTGCGGCGGTCGGAGTTTTTCCTTTGGGGGGGGGGCAGCTTATTGCAGGATGCCACCAGTTTGCAAAACCCCATTTACTACACTGGGCTGATGGCCTTGGCCCAGTGGCTAGGGCTAAAAACCATTGCCTGGGGGCAGGGCATTGGCCCGCTTCAGCATCCCCTCAGCCAGGGGTTGGGACGTTATGTGTTGCGCCATTGCGAGGCTGTCAGTGTGCGGGATGCTGGATCTATGGCGTTGCTGGCCCGCTGGCAGGTGCCTGGAATGCAGGCCCCCGACCCGGTGTGGGCGCTGGAATCGGCCCCGGTGGCAGGGCTGGAGGACTTGCACGCCCCACGGGTAGCGGTGGCGCTGCGGCCTCACCCGTGGCTGACCGAAAGCCGACTGGATCAAATTACCCAGGCGCTGGCCTCTTTTCAGGCCCAGACCCAAACCTCGCTTTTGCTGGTGCCCTTTCAGCCCGTGAAGGATTTGGCCATCGCCGAATATATTCAGCCGCGTCTGCCGGGGCCAAGCCGAATTTGCACCCTCACCGACCCCCACCAGCTTAAGGGTTTGTTTCGAGAGGTGAAGATGACCCTTGGGATGCGGCTACACGCGCTGATTATGGCCGCCGCTGAAGGCTGTCGATGCTTTGCCCTCAGCTACGACCCCAAGGTGAGTCAACTGATGGCAGATTTGGCCCTGCCAGGGGTAGATCTCAACCTACAACAGCCTCCTAGCGACCCATCTCAACGCTGGCCTGACGATGCCGCTACCCTGGCCCAACGCTGGCTAGACCTCTATGCCAGCGGCGATCCCCTCTCGGCGGATCAAATCCAATCCCGTGTAGACCGCGCCCTCATGCACCAAGACCTGCTCCACGATGTCATGGGTGTGGCCTGTAGCCTCGGTTCCCGCGCCTAGGGGTGATGCCTGCTTAACGGTGTGAATGCCGCTAGGTCGGGTCATTAGATCGATAGGCAGTCAACCGTTGGGCTAGGGTTTGAGGGCGTGGGGTTAGCTGATCCCGCTCAGGCTGAGCTTGTCAAAGCCTCAATTCATTTAGGGGGTGTTCTATGCGGATTGGGTATTAGTAGCGAATGCGAGGATCGATGTAGGCATTCAAAATATCAATGGCAATGCTGATGATGGCTACAATCATGCCGAAAAAAACCATCAGCCCCTGCACCACGGGGTAGTCTCGCTGAGCAATGGCCTCGTACAGGCGATTGGCTAAACCGGGCCAGGAGAAGGTTACTTCCGTCAGCACCGCTCCCCCTAGCATGGAGGCAAAGGTGAGACCCAGAATGGTAATCACCGGGATCAGGGCATTTTTGAGGGCATGAACCAAAACAATGCGCGGTTCTGGGATGCCCCGGGCGCGGGCGGCTTCTACGTAGTCGGCGGTGAGGGTTTGCTTTAGGTTGACCCGCACCATGCGCTCAAATACCCCGCTAATCAGCACCCCTAGGGTGAGGCTGGGCAGGGCTAGGTAATAGAGGGTAGTGGCAAAGGCTCCCAGGTTCAGGGTGAGCAAGCTATCCAGCAGATAAAGCCCGGTGGGGCCAGCGGGGGGCGTAGCCTGGAGGGGGTAGCGGGTGCCAATGGGAAACCAGCGCAACTGCACCGCAAAAATAAGCTGCAAAATCATGCCAAACCAATACATCGGAATGGCGTAGGTGATGATGCCAAACAGGCGGCCTCCGGCATCTAAAGGCGAGTTGGGCCGCGATGCGGAGATCACCCCCACCGTTACGCCTACTACCGTAGCCACGACCATGCCGCACAGCGCTAGCTCTACTGTGGCGGGGAAATGGGCGCGAATGATGGCCCACACCGTTTGACCTTGGGTGGCGATGGAGGTGCCTAGATCAAGCCGCAGCAGTTGACCCAGGTAGTCTAAATACTGCGCCCAAAGGGGTTGATCTAGGCCCAACTGCGCCCGCATCTGATCCTTCGCCGCCGCCGGAGCCCTTGCCCCTAACAAGGCATCCACGGGATCGCCAGGGGTTGCCCGCAGGAGCAAAAACACCACCGTGGTAATCGTCCAAATCATCAACGGAGCTAACATGAGCCGGGTGAGGACGTAGTAGCGCAGGGCAGCGGAACGAGACATGGATAGGTGGGGGATGGGGGTGACGATGGGGTGCTATCGGTTGAGTGCCGCCGCGCCCAGCCCAAACGCCGCTGGCCTACGCGCACGCTGAGCTACTTCTAGGCATCGGCCTAACCAAGAGACTCAACCCGAAGGAGAGCCTTAATCCGCAGGGATGGCCTTTAGCCTAGGCCTAGGCAATCGCACCGTTGGCAATGAGGCTTTCTAGTTTGGCGGCGAGGTCATTCTTGGCCGCTACGCCTTCAATGGTGGCGACCCGTTCCCCCTTATAGAAGAAAATTAGGGTGGGAATGGCCATCACATGGTATTGAAGGGCAAGGGCATCTTCATCGTCTACGTTGAGCTTAGCCACTTTGGCCCGCCCTGCAAAGGTTTCGGCCAGTTCCTCCACGATGGGATTCATAATCCGGCAAGGGCCACACCAAGCTGCCCAAAAATCCACCAGAACCGGAACATCACTCTGTAAAACTTCGGCGTCAAAGTTACCCGCCGTTAGGGTTAAATATTGGGCATCGTCTGCCATGGGGAAATCTCTCCTTGAGGATGCTTGGGGGGAAGGTCCCGTGGGTCGTATTCTACAGTACTGCATTCTTGACCTGCCCGCGCTGCCGTTGGGATTGGCCGTCCCCGTGGCCTGGGGGCCAAGAAACGTCAGCCCCAAGCCATGGGAGGCCTAGGACTGACCAGCCAGCGATGCTGATGTTCTAGAGCGGTTAATCTAGGACGGCGATTCTAGAGGGGTGGGTGAAGAACAGACGATCTCCCCTAGACCTAGCCAGCGGCCACGGCAGCGGGCGCATTAGCCTTGACGACCTGGCCACCATGAATCACCATCACCGAGCAGGCGGCATGGTGCATCACATGATTGCTGACACTGCCTAGTAGGATTTCGCCAAGACCCTTGCGACCATGGCTTCCCACCACAATCAAATCCGCATCCCACGACTTGGCAACGGCGCAGATGGTCATCGCTGGGTCGCCCGCCGCCTGGGAAAATTCTGCGTCTACCCCAGCCCCCTTGGCCAAATCTGCTTCCCGTTGCAGCAGCGATAGCCGATTCGCCTCAAAGGTTGCCCAGCGATTTTGGTAGTCCCTCCAAACAGCGTCATCGAGCACCGGATAGTAAGCCTGGTAGGAGCGGATGGGAATGCCGGGGCTGCCTTCTTCGTAGGCTGACAGCACATGCAGCAACATCAACTTGGCCCCGGTGGCTTGGGCGAAGTCTAGCGCCTGATCAAACACCGTTTGCCGTAGGGATGAGCTATCTAGGGCCACAAGAATACGCTTAAACATGGTGAGTCTCCTCTACTTCCTGCTGTGCGCCCGCTTTACTAGTTGCTCTGAGGTGAAGCGATCAAACCAGGGAAACACCAGCGGTAAACCACCAGCGGTAGAGAACCAGAGCCAGGGGCCGTAGGCTATACGTTAATTATAAAAAATGCCCTCGGTTATCTCCCTAGGGCTTAACAATGCCACAACAAAGCCTGCCCCTGGCTGCTAGGGCTGTTTAATGTGGCCATGTATCCCCACTCAACAAAAAAGGGTGCGTTTTATCCGCACCCTCGCTCTCGTTCCACGGCGCTCTCTCCGTGGAAATATGTAATGATTACACCCTAAAAGGCTTCCCCAGCAGTGGCTAAATTCTCAGAAGAATCAGGGGTTTTAGGACTAGAATCTAGGAAAATATCGGTGGCTTTCAGTTGTAAGCCAGCCCGAGCTTGGGAGTCGCTGTTGCTGATGTAGGGCGAAACATCAATGGCTCCGCTGGCAATAATTAACGATCCTTTACGGATGTGGGTTAGTTTACGCCAAGCGGCAGATCCTTCCCAAACGCTTACATCAACGGTAAAGCTGTCGTTCTCCTTACGGCTAGGAATACGATCAACATAAATTTTGAGCTTGGCGACTTGTACATCACCCCCATTTTTTCGTTCAACACTCCGAATTTCTGGATCGGCGGCCACATTGCCAGACAAGGTACATACATTTAAACCACGACTTGACATAGGGAATAACTCCTAACGACTAACTGAGATTGGCAAGATTGACCATGTCACATCGACCACCTTAAAATCACCAGCCCGACGGTCGTGGAATTTAGACGTTAGGGATAGGACATGTTCGGGGAGCGTTCACCCGAATCTAGATGCACCCTGGTCTAGGTATGGCTACGCTGTAGACGAAGCCATGGCACGATGCACGGATCAAGGCTGGTAGGTTCAATATGCACAGCCCTAGGATCAGAATGGCTAAGCATATTCACTGAATTTTTCTGCTAGCGGGGGCTACCCTTGGATCAACGGCCTGATACAACGGTTTGCCGCTGGCCGAGCCTCGTTCTAGGGCGATAGAAGATCCCCAGGTTTCTCCGCCAGTTGGCTGAAAGCGCTGTGATGCGCCCAAAGGCTTCAAGGTAGATCTGCCCTTGCCCCATGGATTTAGACCTCAGACCACGGCCCATCAAAAGGGATCAAAAATATAGTTATCGGCGCAGGCTTGGGCCTTAGCTTGGTCTCTGGGACTACGCACCGTCCAGGTAATCAGCGGAATATGAAAGGCACATTTGGCCATGGTAGTGGATAGCTTGGGTAGGGATCGTAGGTCGTAGGCGATGAAATGGGGCTGGCTGAACCCGTTGAACAGAAGATTGCTGTGGGCCACGGCCAAATGCCAAGGAGCCGGATCCCAGCCGATGTCGCTGGAAAGCTGCCCCCGCCGAATGTGGGGCGCATGGCGCTTAAACCACTGCAAGGAGAGGGGGTTAAAGGACTGCACCGCGAACTCTCCCCGATAGTGGGTGAGCGTTTTTAGGAGGGCGTGTTCTAGGGCTCCTACCTGACCCTCGTTTTTGATTTCAATCAGCACGGGTACACGGCCTTGGATCAGGTCTAGGGCATCGGCGAGGGAGGGGATGGTTTGGTCGGTGCCGTAGAGGTGATAGTGCCTCAGGGTGGCCAGGGTTTGGTGGCCAAGGGTGCCCGGTTGCCCCGTGAGGCGGGTGAGGGTTTTGTCGTGAAACACCGCCAACTCACCATCGGCCAAAAGCTGAATATCCATTTCAATGGGATACCCTTGGGCCATGGCCAACTCAAAGGCTTGCAGCGAATTTTCCGGCACCGTTGTTCCCTGGTGCAGGCCACGGTGGGCAATGGGTCGAGCGGTAATCCAGTCCATGGCAGGCATTCTAGACTAGACCGTCCCCCGCCTGGGTTAAGGAACGTCCTAAATTTCTGCCTTCGATCTTAACCTAGCTCGTCGGGGGCCGCCGGACAAGGTGCCTGGAAAATGGGAGCCGGGGTTGCAGGGTAGGCCAGATCAACGACCCCTGCCATGGAGCGCAACCCGACTTACGAAATCCCTAGCAGGGGGGTGAGATCGAGGTGTTGGCCAATTTCCTCGGTCAGCGTGTTGAGGATGACTTCCCGCTGTTCGCGGTAGTTGGAAATGCCCGTGGGCAAAGACCCAAGGCCCCGCTGTTGGCGGAGACGATTCAGCCAGGCCCGTCGCCAGGGGCCGTTGTCGAAAATGCCGTGGAGGTAGGTGCCCCAGAGGGATTGGGTACTGTCTACCACGCCAAGGCTGCGGTCTTCAAACAGGAATTCAAATTCGTAGCCCGTTTGTTCCTTGGCCTCGGAGAGGCTGAGTTGGGTACGACCCTGGTGCAGTTCATAGCCAGAAATAGGGAGGCCATCCTGGGGAAAGCGCGAAGTAACGGTGCGCTGGCGAGCAATTTTCTGGGGGGTAATGACCGTCCGCATCGGCATCAAGTTTAGGGCGGGGAAGCGGCCCTCATGGCCTTCGATGCCCTCTGGGTCGGCCAAAAATTGGCCCATCATTTGGAATCCGCCGCAGATGCCCATCACCGTGCCCCCCGCCGCCACATAGTCGCAGATGGCCTCGGCCATACCCGTGCGCTGGAGGGTGAGCAGATCGGCGATGGTGGTTTTGGTGCCGGGAATAATGACCGCATCGGGATAGCCGAGGGACTCCTGGGGGTTGAGGTAGACCACCCGCACCGAAGGCTCTGATTCTAGGGGGTCAAAGTCGGTGAAGTTGGCGATGCGGGGCAGGCGCACCACGGCAATGGTGAGGTCGGCCTGCTTTTTACGGTTGGGCAGACGATCCAGCAGGCTGAGGGAATCCTCGGCGGGCAGAGTTTGTTCGAGCCAGGGCACCACCCCCAACACCGGAATGCCCGTGCGTGCCGTCAGCCAATCGAGCCCCGGGGTCAAAATTTCCCGCTGCCCCCGAAATTTGTTGATTACAATGCCCTTCACCAAGTTCCGTTCGTCAGGATCCATCAGTTCGAGGGTGCCGACGATGTGGGCAAAGACGCCGCCCCGGTCGATGTCGGCCACCAATACGGTAGGCGCATTCAGATGCTTGGCAATGCGCATATTGGTCAGATCTCGGTGTTTGAGGTTGACCTCCACTGGGCTGCCGGCCCCTTCACACACCAAAAAATCGTAATCTTGGCTGAGGACAATTAACGACTCCTGGATAGCCTGCCAACCTCGATCAAAAAAGTCTTCATAGTAGCGCTGGGCAGTGGTGCTACCCACCGCCTTGCCCTTAAAAATGACCTGGGAGGTCATGTCGCCCTGGGGCTTCAGCAGAATGGGGTTCATTTCCACCTGGGGAGCAACCCCTGCCGCCCAAGCCTGCACCGCCTGGGCATAGCCCATTTCGCCCCCAGTGGCAGTCACGTAGGCATTCAGGGCCATGTTCTGGCCCTTGAAGGGGGCCACGCGCCAACCTCGACGGCTCAGCAAGCGACACATGGCCGCCGTAATTAACGATTTGCCCACGTGGGACGCCGTTCCCACCACCATAATTGCCCGCATGCGTTGCTCCCAAAGTGTTAGATGAATGAGGGCAGACCCATCGTAGACCTATTCGGCGGCGATTGGCTCAACCTAACGCTACACGACTGGCCCCATCGAGGGTTAGCCCTGCCACCAACTGGGCACCCGCAGCCAGCGATGCCAAGCGTTGTAGAGATGATCTCCCCAGGTGGCCCGTAGTTGGCTGGCGCTGAGCTGCTCTAAATGGTCGCACAGGTGCCGCCCTAGGGGGGTAAGTCGAAAGCTGTCGGTCAGCCCTTGGCCATCCACTTCGCGGCGCAGTAGCCCCACGGCAATCAGCCACATCAGTTCGTTATCGGTTTGTAGTTCCGACAGCGGTCGGCGGGCATAGCCGTTTTTCACGCCTTGGGGCTGACAGACCTGGCGCACGGAGACGCTTTGGTGGCGTAGGGTGGTTAGCAACTCTAGGCGAAAGGGCGAACATTTAAAGGCGCGTTCGGCCCGTCGCCAGGAGGACGGAGGATAGCGCAGGGCGGGACTGGGGTGTGCGTTAACAAGGGCCATAGCTGCGTAGCGTGGGGAGGGGTGGGAGACAATATCTAGACCCATTGTATAGGGGTGGTCGGTGTAATCCTAGATTGGGGGGACAATGCTGAAGTCGGTAGCAACAGATTTGATGGAGAAACCCAATGCGCGGTGAGTTAGCAGCGTTAGCAGCGGCCTGGGTGTGGGCCATGGCAACGGTGTTGTTTGGACACCTGGGCAAGCAACTGCCGCCCTCGGTTCTCAACTTGGCCAAGGGATTGGTGGCCTTGGTTCTCGTGATCATCACGCTGCTGGTGCTGCAACGGGCACCGGAGGGGCTGGATGGTCGGGCCTGGGGGCTGCTGTTGGTCAGTGGTGTTCTCGGCATCGGCGTTGGCGATACGCTGTACTTCACGTCCATTAATCGGCTTGGCCCCCGGCGGGCGCTGCTGCTCGAAACCCTGTCTCCCCCCCTGGGGGCACTGCTGGCCCTAGGCTTTTTAGGCGAAGTACTGTCCCTGCGGGCCTGGGCTGGCATTAGCTTAACGGTGTTGGGGGTTGTGTGGGTCATTTCCGAGCGGGTGCCCGCTGGTGCAGCCTTGGTGCGGCCCAGTTGGCGAGATACCATCTTTGGGGTGCTGGCAGCGCTCACCTCGGCGTTGGCGGCAGTGCTGTCGCGGGCGGCCCTCGCCGATACGATGATCGACCCATTTTGGAGTACGCTGGTGCGGCTGGGGGGCGGCTTGGCCATTCTGCTGATTATCCTGCGCCGCCAAGGCCCATGGCCCACCCCTCAACAACTGGTGCCCAACCGTCGGGTGCTGGGCTGGTTGCTGCTGGCAGCATTCTTAGGCACCTACCTTGGCATTTACCTACAACAAACCGCCTTCAAGTTTGCACCCACAGGCATTGCCCAAGCCCTGTTATCCACAGGGCCGCTGTTTGTGTTGCCCCTGGCGGCGGCGATGGGGGATCGCGTCAGTGGGCGGGCGATAGGGGGAGCGTTGTTGGCGCTGGGGGGGGTGTGGTTGTTGGTGTCGGGGGGGTAGAGGGAGTGGGGAGTCGGGAGTCGGGAGTGGGGGCGTTGCTATGCCGCAAGCCCTATGCCTTGATGAACTTTCCAGCAATGTGAGCATTGCTGTCCCGAATCAATGGAGAGTTAATGTAGAAATATTGTTATTTGCAGGACAAAGCAAACTCCGCCCTAGCCTGAGGGTATTCTCAGTGTCATCCCCATAAAGCTTATTAGCCGCAGCACCCACCCCAGCGTATTCCCAACCCCCAGTTGAGACAGCGCCAACCCACCCCTATCCCCCTTACTCCGCAGCCTATCGTCGGATTCGGCATTCATGGCGTTTCAACGTTATCCCCTTCCAACCGTCCAAAAAGTAAGTCAGTTGATCCGTGAGACGCTGGTGTTGCCCCTAGTCGATGCCCAAGCCAAGGAGGCGGCAACTCAGGATCACGACAGCATCCCAGATTCCCTCGATGCCCTAGGCGATTTATTTCGGGTGGGGGATGACCTGGATGAAAACTTGCCCGCCCCCAATACCGAAGGTCGCTGGTTTGTGAGTACGTTAGATCCTTCTGAGGTGCTGAACAAGCTACCCGGTCTGTGGTTGGCCCCCGGTATTCGCCTCGTCACCTATCTGCGCCAGGACAAGGAGGGCGGCATGGGGGCTACGGTGGCTCTGCCTGGGCTGCTGAGCACCACAGAACGCCTGGAAGCGGCCATTGAAGCCATCGTTCCCGATCAACCGCCCAATCCCATGGGTGCCCTGCCTAATTTGATGGGCGGTATCGAGGGGGATGGTTCCCTCGCCTCTTTTCTGTCGGCCTCCATCTTAATTCGTGAACTGCGGGAATTTGGCCGCTTCGGTCGCTATGCCCGCTGGACACATCACCGGTTTGTGGCCGCCGTTCCCCCCAAGCTAACTTGGCAGTGGCGCACCAAAATGCCCGAAGACTTTTCCCCCAAGGTGGTGCTGCGCCCCGACACTGAGGTGGTGGTAGAGTTCTACACCTGTCGGGTTCAGAAGCCCATCGCCCTATTTCGCCATATGGATCGCTACCCCCCCAACAGCTACACAGCGACTACCCAGGATCAGGTGGTCGCTGTGGTGGGTGCCCCCGCATCCTAATCAACCATCTCCCACAATCCTCCCCAGGGGGGCAGCGGGGATCAAAGGACACCCAGTACACTTGAAGAGTCGGCCTACCCCCTCGCCGCTCTTGCAGGTTCCATGGAGAGCTAGCAGGACTGCCCTGCATCCCCCTGTCGTGTCATGTCAAATCGCCCCACCCCATCCCTGTTGCCCCTGGCTTCCCTAACCCAGACCGAACTTGAGCGGGTGGAGGAAGTGATGCGGCTGCTAGAAAATTTGCTTCAGCGAGAGGAAGCCACCGCCAAGTCCATTCTTGACTGCTTGTATGATGTGGGGTCGGTGCGGATCATTGAGCAACGGGTGCCCCTTCAGATCTTGCAGTGGCCGCTGAAAGGGATAGCCCGCCTCAGCAAGCCTGTCTTTCGGGTGTTTGCCCTGCGCTGGTTCCGGCGCAACTGCCCCTGGCTGATTACCCGCTGGCTGTTTAATTTGCTGCGGTTCGACGGCCCACCGCTCATTCCGGTGGACGAGGCTCCCGCCCAGGTGATTGACGTAGCCCCCATTCCCGAGGCTCTGCCGCCCCGCATCGAGGCCCCCCTCTTAGATCGTCAGGCCGCTGAGATTAACGATCTTCGCAGCAAGGTAAGCTGGCTGACGGCGGCGGTCGTTTTTTTAGTTGTCTTGGGTAGTCTGAACTGGCTCGGTTAACCCAGACCTGAAATCGCTATCCCCTCGTCCGAAGCATCTAGTCCAACATGGTCTAGTCTGACAGCGGGGCGTCGGAGGGCAGATCCATGATTCCAGGGGCAGGCTGTAGCCCGTCAGGATTGAGGGGTAGGCTGGGCTGTCCAGGGCTGAGGGGATTTCCCGGAGGATTGCCCAGGGGATTATTCAGATCCTCGCCTAGATCGAGGCTGGGGGTGTCTAGCTCTGGGATGGGGCTTCCTTCGGCTCCAACTTGGGGCAGCCCCGGCAACGGATTGGTGGTGGCATTGGGATCACTGAAGTCAATGTCGCGGGGCAGGGTGGCTAGGGCCACCCGGTCTCCCCCCACCGACCGTAGTACATCCAGCACCATCACCACGTCTTCGTAGCGGGCATCCCGAGAGGCGTAGAGCACAATTAACCCACTGGGGCTCACCTGATTAAACTGCAACAGCACGTCGTAGAGTAGGTCGATGGTGACGGGCTGTTGGTCGAGGTAGACTTGGCCGAGGTTATCGACGCTGACGTAGAGGCGGTCGCTGATGCCGCCCTGGCCTACCTGCCCTGGCAAGGGCTGTCCGGTTTGGGCGGCGGGCAAATCTAAGTCGATGGCCTGCTGGCGAGTGAGCCCCACCGCCGCCAAGATAAAAAAGGTGAGGATGCAGAAGATCACGTCGATTAACGGGATGATCTCTAGCCGCACGTCCTCCTTGGGGGTATCGAGCAGATCAACCTTCATGGGGTAGCCGCCTCCGTGGTGGTGGGTTCAGGGGTCGAGTTTGAGGCTGGCAGGGCAACCTTGCCCTGGGCCCAGCTTTGGCGATAGAGCAGTTCTAGCTCGCTGCCCGCCTGCCGAAACATTTTGGCCTGCCCAAAGATAAACCCCTGGAATAGGCGATAAAAGGCCAAACTAATGATGGCGATAATCAACCCTGTAGCGGTACTAATCAGGGCTTCACTAATGCCAAGGGAGGTGCCCGCCGTGGCATCGCCGCTGCCGAGGTCGCTAATTTGGATGGAGCCGAGGGAGTTAATCAGGCCCAGCACAGTGCCGAGCAGCCCGAGCAGTGGGGAAAGGGCAATCACCGCCTCCAGAATTTTGTCGCCCTTGCCCATGATCGCCAGTTCTTCGTTGGCGGCGGTTTCTAGGGCTAGGCGAAATACCTCTGGATCGGGGGATTGCAGCTTCAAGGCCGAGGACAAAAACCGCCCCATGGGGAGGGGGCTAGATCGCTGGGCAATGTCTGCGGCTGCGCCCCAGTCTCGACGGGCTGCTTCCACCACCCGTCCCGACACCTCCCGCTCGCGGGTGAGAATGCGCGACCAAAACCAGATCCGTTCCAGAATGGTGCCCACCGCCAAAATTGACAGCAGCAGCAGCGGCCACATGGCAATGCCGCCCCGTTCAAATAGCTCCGGTATACTCACACAGGTCTCCTATCACCACAGCGTTTCTGTCGCCTTACGTCTATGACGCTGCCTTCTCAAGGTTGTCTCTACCCTCGCTGGGGCCAACCTTGAGAAGGCATACCAATTGTAGTGAAGATAGGGGCATTTCAACATGGCTCTGCCGCTATCCACCCTTCCTCGTGGGTCGGCCTGGATCACCGATCTGGCTCGCCTTTTCCCAGCGACGGTGGACTAAGTTGATCTAAGATTAGCCCCGCTGCCCGCCGACAGGCCCCCACTTCCCCTAGGGTTTGGCGCAGGGTGGCATAGCCCGCCAGCATGGCTTGGCGGCTGTTAGGGTTTTTCAGCAAATTCAGGGCCGCTGTAGCAAGGGCTTCGGGGGTGGCCTCCCACTGCAAAAATTCCGGCACAATCCGCTGGTTAACCGCCAGGTTCACGGGCGATACATGGGGCACCCTAAAATTGAGCAGATAGTAGGCAATGCGGGCACTGAGGGGATTGAGGCGGTAGGCGACCACCTGAGGCACGTTCATCAGCGCAATTTCGAGGTTAGCGGTACCGGATTTGGCGATGGCAACATCGGCGGCGGCAATGGCATCGGTGGGTTGATACTGGTCGGTTGGCGTGACTAGCCGCCCCGACACATTCGCTTGGGCCAAGGCTTGCTCAAAGCGGGGCTGGAGTTCTGCCGCTGACAGCGGCAACAAAAAGACCGCATCGGGGCACTGCCGCTGAATCATCTGCGCCGCCTGGATCAGGGTGGGCAGCAGATATTTCACCTCCTGGCGGCGGGAGGCGGGTAGCAAGGTGATCACAGGTTGTTCGGCCCCAAGGCCGAGGCGCTGGCGGGCTAATCCCTTGTCGGGTGGGGCGGGGTAGCGATCGAGCAGGGGATGACCCACCCAAGTGACCTTGGCCCCAAACCGCTGATAGTAGTCGGCTTCATCCTGAAAGATCGCCAGCACTTGGTCGCTAAAGTGGACGATGCGCTGGGTATCCTCCTCGGTGAAGGCCCACACCCACTGCTGGGGCGCAATGTAGTAGGTGACGGGCACCTGGGGCAGGTGCTGGGAGAGAAATTTGCCCATTGCCAGATTTGGCCCCATATAGTCGATCAGCACCACCCCGTCGGGGGGCCGATCCATGAGGGCTTGTTTGGCCCGTCGTTGCAGCCGCAGGGTGGGCAGTAGATAGGGCAAGGCTTCTACAATGCCGACGGAACCAACGGTGGTGGTATCACCAACCAGGGTGGCTCCTGCCTGGGCCATTCTCGGCCCCCCTAGGCCAGAAATCTCTAAGGCGATCCCCCGTTCGGCGGCACTCTGGCACAGGGCTGTCACCAGGAAGGCCCCCTGGAGGTCGCCGGACACTTCCCCGGTGCTGATAAACAGGCGCTTGGGTTGGCCTGATGGCCCCGAGGGATCGGTGGCAAGCTGCTGGTTCAAGGCCGGATCGGTCATGGCCGGATCGGCTGCGGTTTGATCGCCCATCCCTAGTCGGCCTCGGTAGTACGACTAGAACGCTTGCGGCTGGGGGTTGGCCCCCGGCGGTGGGGCTGTTGGGAGGACTGTTGGAGGAACTGCCCAAAGTGGCGCACCAGATCGTTATCGACCCATTGGTTCAACTGATCTAGGGCATCGGCCAGGGCTGCGCCGGATCGATAGACTAGACGGTAGGCCTGCTTTAGTTGGCGATAGTCTTGGCCGTTGTGCTGATCCGCCAGCCCCGCCCGCTGAAGCCCCACTTGGTTTAAGCCGCGAACCAAGGCCGGATTGCCGTTCACCATGGTAAAGGGCGGCACGTCGCGGTCAATGCGGCTGAGGCCCCCAATGTAGGCATAGCGACCAATGTGGACAAACTGATGGACTCCCACCAATCCACTAATGCGCGCCCAGGATTCCACCTGAACATGGCCCGCCAAGGCAACGGAGTTGGCAATGACCACCTGGTCTTCGATGATGCAGTTGTGGGCAACATGGGCATAGGCCATTAGCAGGTTATGGTGGCCTAGCTGGGTGACGGCATCCGCCGTGGTGGGGCGGTTGATGGTGACGTATTCGCGAATCAGGTTGTGATCGCCAATCTCCACCTGGGTAACGGCCCCGTCGTACTTCAAATCTTGGGGTTCTAGGCCAATGGCAGCCCCCGGAAAAATGCGGTTATGGGATCCAATAGTGGTATGGCCATCAATCACCACATGGGCACCAACCTCGGTACTTGGCCCAATGGTGACCTGTTCGCCAATCACCGCATAGGGGCCAATCTTCACCGTGGGATGGAGTCTGGCTCCGCTGTGGATAACGGCAGTAGGATGAATTAAGGTAGTAGTCAACGACTTGCCTCCGGAAGCCAGCGCTTGCGATACATCAACCGATCACGGTTTAGGGAAGATTTAGGTTTAGGAACGGTGTTGCGCCTACCCTTGCGTTGACAGGGAGAGCGAAGCACCCAAAATAGAACCGACTAGCGGTCTACCACAGAGAACATCAATTCTCCTTCGCAGGCTAATTGGCCATCCACCTCGGCTCGACCAGCCATTTTGCCAAACCGCTGCCGCTTAATGGCCAACAGTTCCACGGTCATAATCAGTTGGTCGCCTGGAACAACCGGACGGCGGAAGCGCACTTTATCGATGCCCGCAAACACGCACAGCCCCTCAACCCCCTCAATTTGGGTGAGCACAATGCCCCCCACCTGGGCCATTGCCTCCACAATCAGCACCCCCGGCATCAGGGGCCGTCCTGGAAAGTGCCCTTGGAAATGGGGTTCGTTAAAGGTCACGTTTTTAATCCCCGTGGCCCGCTGCCCTGGCACGTAATCGATAATACGGTCTACGAGGGCAAAGGGGTAACGGTGGGGTAGCAGGGCATGGATTTCCTCGGCGGCATAGAGGGTTTTCACCGCTGGCGGGGTAGAGTCGCCCACTGTAGCGATAGAAGCCTCGCTGCCACTGGAATTGAGCGGTAAGGGACTGGGGGAAGTGGTTTCAATCACGGTGATGTCGATACGCTCCTAATCTGCAAACGGATGACCCTAGGTGCGTCACCTGGGGAGAATGACGACCTAGGCTACGGCCTTTCCATCGGGATGTTCAATTCTGCCACTATACCGCTCCCTGGGGACATTCCCGGGCAGAAGTCTCGATGGCCTTGGCGAGGGCCACATGCAGGCGATGGCTGGCCTTGTAGGCCACCACATGGGCCTGGGGCAACCGTCCTAGCAGCCCTAGATCGCCGACTAAATCGAGCAGTTTGTGGCGGACGGGTTCTTCGGCAAACCGTAGGGGCGGATTCACCCAGCCTTCATGGCTGCACACTAGGGCGTTCTCTAGGCTGCCACCTTTGATCAGTCCTTGCTGCTGCAAGGCTTCAATTTGGTGGGCTAGGCCAAAGGTGCGGGCCGGGGCAACGGCTTCCACAAAACCACCGGGGCCAAAGGGATCGGCGGAGGGCTGCCAGCTAAACCACTGGTGACCAATGGCGGTAACGTCAAAGTCAATGCCGTAGGTGAGGCGGGGGGCTTCGGCGGGAAAGGCGGCAATCCAGGCATCGCCCTGGGTGAGGGTAATGGGTTGTTCGAGGGTGAGGGGGGCAACTACTGCCGATTGGATGGCTAGGCCCGCCGCCTGCATGGCTTCCACCCAGCCCAGGGCCGATCCATCTAGCAAGGGAATTTCTGGGCCGTCGATCTCGATGTAGAGATTGTCTACGCCCAGCCCCACCAGGGCCGCCAGCAGGTGCTCGACGGTGCGTACAGTGGTCTCTCCCCACCGCAGTTCGGTAGACAGCAGGGTTTGATCTACTGCTGCCACCTGGGCAGGAATGGACGGCTGATCCGGTAAATCTGTGCGCACGAAAACGCGCCCGGTGTGGGTCGGGGCCGGACGCAGGGTAACCGTGACCGTTGCCCCCGAATGTAGCCCTACACCCTGGCACTGCACTGGGGCAGCCAGGGTAGCTTGGCTTAGGGGTAGCCTAGGCTGATCTCCATCGACCCAGGTGTTAACGGCAGCGGTAGATGGGTTGATACTCAGCATTAGAAGCGCTCCCCAATCCCAAAGTGAAGACGGCCTTGGCCATTGTCGTTAAAGCCATAGTCGATGCGCAGGGGGCCAAGGGGGGTTTGCACCCTTGCCCCTAGGCCATAGCCAAAGCCGCTGCCCGGTTTGCCCCGCGATGGCCCCGGTGCCCCCAAAACAGCATTACCACTGCCCAGGGACGATCCGGCATCAAAGAACAGGGCTCCGCCCAGGAAGGAGAAGAGGGGAAAGCGATACTCGGCGGTAAATTGGGCATAGCTGCGTCCCCCGCCGACCTCGCCCTCGTCGTAGCCGCGAATGGAGTTGGTGCCGCCTAGGGCAAAGGCTTCGTAGGGTGGCACTTCTCCCACAATGGTGCCTAACTGAACGTTAAAGGCCAGTGCCTGGGGGCCGTCGTTGAAGCTGAGCCAGCTCACGGGAATGTAGTGGCTGTAGCTACTCTGCAATCGGTTCATGAAGATGCTGCCCTGCCCCAGGGGAATGGACTGCTCGCTGTTGAGGCGTAGAATGCTGCCGCTGGTGGGGTTGAAGGGGTCATTCCGGCGATCTAGGGTAGCGGTGACGGGAATCGTCCATAGCAAGTCGGTGCCGCTACCGCTGAGGGTGAGGGGGTTGCCAGCGGCATCGGTGGCGTTCACTCGACCATTGGCATCGCGGGAGGACACCAATTGGGCTCGGGTGCCTAGGGCCACAGTCCAACCGTTATCTAGGGGCCGACTAAAGGTGACACCTCCCCCCAGTCGCCGCACCCGCACCCGATCTCCATTGGACAGATTGATGGGCCGAGGGCCGCCGTCAAAGTTGAGGTTGATGGCGCTTCGGGCAAAGGCATTCAACGTGTAGGAGGTGCGGAATGGATCGCCTGCAATCCAGGGGTCGGTGAAGGACACGTCAAACAGCAAATCCCGTGTGCTGACCTGGGCTTCGGCGGTGAGTTTTTGGTTGTTGCCGCCAAAGTTATCCTGGCGATAGCTGACGGTACCGAAAAGATCCCCCGTGAAGTTAAAGCCCAGACCCGCTGCCACCGATCCGGTATTACGCTCTGTGATGTTGACGATGAGCTTGACCTGGCGGGGGTCGTCATCCCCTGGCTCTAGCCCCGGCGTCACATCCTCGAAAATTTGTAGGCCAAACACCCGCTGAAAGTCGCGCTCGATGGCGGCTTGGTTGAAGACATCTCCAGGCTGGGTCTGAAATTCGCGGGTAATGATATGGTCGTGGGTGCGGCCTTGCAGCGGATTACCCTCCTCATCGACCGACTCACCCTCATCGTTGAAGAAGCGTACCTCAATGGTCTCAATTACCCCTTCGGCCACCTCCAGCGTCACCACTCCCTCATCGGATACCCGAGGAGCGGCCACGACCTGAGCCAACACATAGCCGTTGTCTTGGTACCACTGGTTCAGTTCTAAAATGCCATCCTGAAAATCGAGCAAATTAATAATTTGGCCCTTCTGATCGGCAAAGATCTCATCGACTACGGGCTGAGGCAAGACTTGATTACCCGTTACCTGTACATCGGACAGGACGGGATTGGGCTGGGCGAAGAACGTCACTCTCACCCCCAAATCGGTGTCTTCGGGAAGGGCATCCACATCGGCGAAAAAGCCCGTAGCAAAAATGCTGTTAATGTCCTGCTGGAGTTGGGTGCGGGTGGTGGTGCGTCCGGCCCGAGTTTCTACCACGCTATAGATTAGGTTCACCAGATCCGGCGTCAGTTCTCCCTCCGGTGCCTCTACGATCACCTCTGCCACCAACACCCTAGGTTCCTCCGGCTCGGCGGCGGCGGGGGCCGTCTCTGGGGCGGGGGCGGGGGCCTCGGCCCCTGGGGCAGGTTCGCCAGCCCCGGCATTGGATGGTGTTCCCTGGGGCTGGCTGCGACGTTGCACCGCCCCGTCTAAAATGCGCTGGGCCTCTTCGGGGCTAATCTGGCGGGGGCCAGACTGACTGAGGGCTGTGCCATCGGACAGGGCACCTGGGGTTTCTGATCCATGCCCCTGTAAGCTGGGGCTCTGGCTGAGGTCGAGGCTGGGTTGAGGATAGGTAGCCATAACATCAACGGTGGTGGGTCGATGCTGATCCACCACCGTTTGCACATCCGCCGCCACCGTATTTACCGGAACCAGGGTCGTCACCTCTGGCACGGCCAAGGGCAGGGTTTGGTCGGTCTGGCCGCGAGCCTCGGTGGTTGGGGCGGCAGGCGTGGTTTCAGAAACCGCAGCATCGGCATCCGAGGCCACAGACGGGGCCACCGCAGGGCTAGGGCTTGGTGTGGCGGCACTTTCTTCAGACACCGCGATGGCCGGGGAGACAACACTGGCCGCAGGATCGACGGGATCGGCCCGCAGCAGGTCGGCGGATTGGGCGACATCGGCGGTCTCATGGAGCAAGCTTGATTCCCTGAAGTCCTCGGCCACGCTAGGCCCTTGGTCGGCCTGCACCGAGGGGACAGAAACCATCACCAGTCCAGAGGCCGCCAGAATTGCGAACAACTTAGGAGATACCTGCATCCACACACCTGCTAACAACATCCACACACCACAGACCCTAACCCGTTACCCGATCAGGACACAGACAAGCCGGCTTTGGGCAAACCCCCAAAGGTCGGACAAATTCTACCGCATTGATGGATTTCAATGTTGGGGAGACTGTGCCATTACTCGCTCTAGCACACGCTGGTAAGCTTGCTCAACTTGACCGAGATCTTGACGAAATCGATCCTTATCCATCACTCGCTGGGTTTCATCCTCGGTGGCTTGATCCCACAGACGACAGGTATCGGGGCTAATTTCATCTCCCAGCACAATGGTCTGCTGGTGATCGAGGCCAAACTCTAGCTTGAAGTCCACTAAGGTGATGGCACAACTGGCAAAGAACTTGGTCAGAATGTGGTTAATCTGTTCGGCTTGACGCCGCAGTGTGGCGATCTGTTCATCGGTCGCCACGTTCATGACTCGCATGCGGTCAGGCGTCAGCAGGGGATCCCCCATATCGTCGTTTTTATAGTAAAACTCCACCAGCGGCGGCAGGAGCACCTGGCCTAGGGGCAACCCCGTCTGACGGCACAGGCTTCCCGCCGCCACATTCCGCACCACCACCTCCAGGGGAATGATCGATAGCGCCTTCACCCGCATCTCTCGGTCGCTGACGGTCTCTAACCAGTGGGTGGCTATCCCCGCCGACTCTAGACGCTGAAAGAGATAGGTGGAAATGGCGCAGTTAATCTTGCCCTTATCGGCAATTTGGCCTCGTTTTTGGGCATTAAAGGCGGTAGCGTCGTCCTTGAAGTAGGTTAGCAGCACCGCTGGATCATCGGTGGTGTAGATAATTTTGGCTTTGCCTTCGTAGAGTTTTTCGCCAGCCATGGTGCAAGGGATATAGAAGGGCGTTCCTATCTTAAACCTTTCCCAGCCCCAACCCAGCCTGAACGACCCTGCAAATCCCCTGCGGGTAGAAGGTTGGGTACGGGCCAGATGAGGGTTCAAGGAAGGCTCGGATTCCCGTAGGGCTGACTAAATTTTACGGTCAACGAAATTGCCAGCCTACTATTATCGCTAGACACCATGTCAAAGAACTCCTTCCCATTGTATCTCTCTGATGGGTGTTGCTTTAATACTTTAAGTTGGGATAGGGAAATTCGCATACGATAGCCAAGATAACTCATGATCTACGATATTGCCTTTGCCCTGAATAAAGGAATTGCAGTGGCTCTGCTCACGGCGATGAACTCCGTTATAAGTAATACAAAAACCCCAGAAAAACTGCGCTTCAATATCACGGTGCCGCCCGATGAAGTCGCTTTTTTCGAGGCAAAGATTACCGCTGTTTTTCCCCATTCCAAGTTTAGCTGGCGCGTCTATCCCTTCACTCCGCCCCAGTTTATGGCCGATTACATCCATGCCAAGTATAAACCGATGACCCCAGTTCGGCGAGTATCGCGCTACATGCAGTATGCTCGCATGTTCTTAAAGGAGATTTTTCCAGAGGTCAGAAAGGTGCTGTATTTAGACGCTGATGTGGTGGTGATTGGTGACGTTGCTACCCTATTTGAAACGGTACAGTTTAGCCCTGATCGCTACTTTGCAGCGGTGCCCCATTTCTATCCCGCTATTTTCCAGTTTGGCAACCCCTTCAAAGCCATTCAGGAAATGTTGGCCTTTAAGCAATCCTTTAACAGTGGCGTTTTATTCACCGATTATACCTACTGGAATGACGAAACAGACCGCATCTTTCACCATTATTTAGACTGGGATGCTGCCTGCAAGTATGGAATGCTCAATCGAGGCGACGAAACCCTGCTCAATGTCATGTTTAAAGACTACATTCAGCTCGACCGCAGTTGGAATCGCTGTGGCTATGGCAATATGCAATTTGTGGCCAAAGCTTTAAAGAAACCCCTCGACCAAATCCACGTGATCCACTGGAGCGGGGGGCATCACAAACCCTGGAAAAACCCCGCTATTGTCTACGGACACATTTGGCAGCAGTATGCCCCGGCAAACTTTTCTTCGGTGAGCAATTAGAAATCAAGGGTTTTAGCCCCTTGCTGAAGGCTAGATGCCAAGGGATCGCGTTCAGCGGGGGCTAGCTTAGCCATAGAACGCTGGTGTTCTATGGCTCGGATTATCTTCAACAGACCTACAGTTCAGCGATCAAGCTCCTAACGGCAGGAACATCAAAGAATTGTTCCGTCGTCGTCATTAACCGAGTACCCCAAAGGTTTTGGCGAAGAAAATCGGCATCGGCGTAGCGACTGTCTTGCTCTAGGGCGGTCATCCCCATGGCGAGGGCCTGCTGACATAGGCTGCTGCCCGCATTGGCCACAGCCCGACAATTGCCCTGGGCATGGCGCACAACGGCAATGGCGAGTTTGGGTTCCGGCTCATTCCCCCCGGCTAGGGTGAGGGCTTCTTCCCACTTGGCGACGGCTTGGTCGGCGTCTCCCTGCTCGTATAGGACGAGGCCAATGTTGTTCACCGAGGGCCAAAAGTCTGATTGAGCCTGCACGGAGGCCGTATAGCGGGTGAGGGCCTGGTCGTACTGCTGAAGCCGCAGATAGGCGTTGCCCAAGTCAAAAAGGGCGTTGGCGTTGTCGGGTTCGCGGCGCAACCCCCGCTCTAGGTAGGTGATGGCTTGGCGATAGTTCTGCGTCTGCATATGGGCCGAGCCGAGGGCAAACAGAATGCGCGGCTCGTCTGGGGAGAGGGTATTGGCCCGTGTCAAGAGGGTGAGAGCTTGCTCGGTTTCGTCGGCCTGAAGGTAGAGACCGCCCAGCAGGGCCAGCACTTGGGGATCGTTGGGAGCCAGTTGGGCCGCCAGTTGGGCCAGGGTGAGGGCTTGGTTAAACTGCCGATATTCCGCCAGTTGTTGGGCTTCGCTGGCCAGATAGCGCCCTTGCTCGGCCATCAGCTCGTAGTCTAGGGGCAAAACATAGGGGGTGAGGGCTTGGGCCAGGGCGGGCTTGGGAGCCACCACAAAGCTACTTAGGGCGATTGCCGCCAGTAGAGAGATCCGTTTTAGCACAGCAGTTTTAACGCAGCAGTTTTAGTGTACAAGGCAAGTCTAGGGATTAGGGTAATCGATCTCTGGCTAAACCGCAGAGGATTGACGCCACCTTAGTTGACTGTCCACTGTGGGCTTGGCGGGTAGCGGTTCTGGGCGGGTGACGCAACGCATCCGTGACGGGGCGGAGGCAGGGGATGGCCGCCGTCTAGAACAACCGCCTCAAATCCACCGTAAATCGCTGCCCAGCCACTTCCACACAGTCGCCATTGACCAGCTTGCGCCCCCGGCGCACTTCCACTTCGCCGTTTACCTGCACCTCGCCCCCCTGCACCATCACCTTGGCCTGACCACCGCTGGCCGCCACCTGCATTTGCTTGAGAAATTGATCGAGCTTGATATAGTCGAGGCTGGGCATGGGCTACATTGAAAACACCACTGTGATCATCGTGGGTCAAGATGGGTTCTAGCACAAGAGCAACAGAAAGTCTTCAACTCTAGACCCCTAGCCGCCCCTTAAACTCGTGGTAGGGTTCAACATAGCCATTGGGCAGAGAGGACGATGCTGAGCGATCACCAACTCCTGCAAGAATTACAGCAAAAGCAGCAGCAACTAGCGGCGTTTCGGACAGCGTCGGGGGCCGATCTCCAAGCCTTGCTAGATCAGTACGACTGGGGGCTGGTGTCTGGGGCGGGCCATAATGGGCTTCCCCTCGTCACCCTGCGGCTGAACCACCGCATTTCCCTCGATGACCCTGCCCTGCTAGATTTGGCAGAACAGGCCGAGCAAACCTGGGGGCCAGTGGATTTTGCCCTCTTTTCTGGGGAAACCAACGAACCCCTGCGAGTGTTGAGCCAAACCTTGTTAGATCAGCGGTGGCGGTGGCGACAGCCCAAGGGATAGGCCATAGCGCCTAAAATCGTTCCACCAGGGGAAAGGCGTTCCCTTGGCTGCGGGCCGCTTCGCCGCAGGTGCGGGGGGTGGGCAGCAGTTTGGTGGGGTTGGCTAGGCCGCTGGGGTTAAAGGCTTGACGCACCCAGGCCATGGTTTCTAGGTCGGTTTCGGAGAACATATCGGGCATGTAGCAGCGTTTGTCGGCCCCAATGCCGTGTTCGCCAGAGATGCTGCCCCCCACCTTAATGCAGAGCTTGAGGATATCGCCGCCCAGTTCTTCCACCTGCTCCAGTTGTCCGGGGATGGAATTGTTGTAGAGAATCAGCGGATGCAGGTTGCCATCGCCCGCATGGAACACATTGGCCACCCGATAGCCGTGGTGGGCACCGAGGGCTTCGATTTCCTTCAGCACGTAGGGCAATTGGGTGCGGGGAATGACGCCATCCTGCACGTAGTAGTCGGGGCTGAGTTTGCCCATGGCGGCGAAGGCGGCTTTGCGGCCCTTCCACAGACGCAGGCGTTCTTCGGGGTCGGTGGCGATGGTGATGCTGCGGGCACCGTTTTGGCGGCAGAGTTGGTCAATGCGTTCCCCGGTGGCTTTTACCTCGGCGGGCAGACCGTCAATCTCAATCAACAAAATCGCCGCTGCATCCCTGGGATAGCAGTTGGTGGCCACCACGTCTTCTACGGCATTGAGGCTGAAGTTGTCCATCATTTCCATCCCGGCGGGGATAATTCCGGCGCTGGTGATGGCCGAAACGGCTTCTCCTGCGGCTTCCACGGAGGTGAAATCCGCCAGCAGAACTTGGATGGATTCGGGCGATTTGAGAATCCGTAGGGTAATTTCTGTGGCAATGCCTAGGGTGCCCTCGGAACCCACAAACACCCCGGTTAGGTCGTACCCTGGCCCTTCGGCCACGGGGCCACCCAAATCCAGAATGTCGCCGCTGGGGGTAACCACCTTGAGGCCGAGGACGTGGTTGGTGGTGACGCCATACTTGAGGCAGTGAACGCCGCCGGAATTTTCCGCCACGTTGCCCCCCACGGAACACACCGACTGACTGGAGGGATCTGGCGCGTAGTAAAACCCGGCCCCACTCACTGCCTGGGTCACCCAGTTGTTAATCACTCCGGGTTGCACCACCACCCGCTGGTTCTCTAGGTCGATGTCTACAATATTTCGCATGGTGGCCATGACGATGAGGACGGAATCCTCAATGGGCAGCGCTCCCCCCGATAGCCCGGTTCCTGCCCCCCGCGCCACAAAGGGCACCTGAAATTGATTGCAGATTTTCACCGCCGCCGCCACTTCCTCGGTGGAGTTGGGCAGCACCACCACCGCCGGACGCTGCCGATAGCTGGTGAGGCCATCGCACTCGTAGACCAGCAGTTCTTCCCTGCGCCGCACCACCTTATCTGGCCCTAGGGCAGCCACAAAGGCCTCAATGATGGGCATCCAGGAGCGGGTGCTGGGGGGCGTGGCGGTGGCGGTCATACAGAGCAACGGGGATAAACAATCGGTAAAGCTGATCCTAGCAAGGCTGAGGCGGAATATCCCCTCGCCCGAAAACCCACCGGGGGAAAGGGGACTTAGGGTAAGGGATGAGCGGCGGATTGAAAAGTTTTGTAACACAATGGAGGTGTACCCATGATGCAACGTGACCCACCATGACGGCTACCTCGATCAAACCGGCTGCCTTTCCTTCCCAGACTCCCCAGGGTTTGCCCGCTGGTGGCCCCGACCCCAACCGCTTTGACGCAGCCGAAGCCTGGTATCCCGTTGCCTATGTGGAGGACTTAGACAAAGCGCTGCCCACCCGCTTCACGCTGCTAGAACGGGGCATTGTGATTTGGTGGGAGCCTAAGGCGGCCACCTGGCGGGTGTTTGAGGACAAGTGCCCCCACCGCCTCGCCCCCCTATCGGAGGGACGCGTTAACGAATCGGGTCTACTGGAATGCCCCTACCACGGCTGGGCTTTTTCCGGCGACGGCACCTGCGAACACATTCCCCAACAGCCCGCCGATGCTCAGCCGTCTGCGCGGGCCTGTGCGTTGGCCTTGCCAGCGACGGTTAAACAGGGGCTGTTGTTTGTCTACCCCGGCAAGGCGGAGAACGCTCCCCAGGTCGAAGTGCCCATCATTAGCCCGGTAGAAGAGGAACCCGACGGCTGGGTGATGCTGAACACCTTTCGAGACTTGCCCTACGACGCCCTCACTCTGCTGGAAAACGTCCTCGATGCCAGCCACATTCCCTACACCCACCACAAAACCGTGGGCAATCGGGAGAATGCGGCACCGATGGAGATGGAGGTGCTGGAGTCGTCGAAGCAAGGGTTTCGGGGTCTGTGGCCCGAAGGCCCACGCAAAGGCAAGCTGGGCACCCAGCACACAACCTTTGTGGCCCCAGGGCTGATGTACCACGACCTCACCTCGAAACAGTTTGGTCGCACCCTCACCGTGGTCTACGCCACCCCCATTCGTAAGGGGGAATGCCGCCTGTTTGCCCGGTTCCCCTTCAAGTTTTCAGCCAAACTGCCGGGGCTGTTCATCAAGCTCACTCCCCGTTGGTTTAGCCACATCGGTAACAATGGAGTGCTAGAGGACGACCAAATTTTTCTGCACCTTCAAGAGCGCGAGCTAGAAAAGGCCGGGGCCAAATCCTACGCCCAGGCCTGCCATTTACCCACCCAGGCGGATCGCTACGTGCTGGCCTACCGCAAGTGGGTCAGCGACTTTCAGGCCGATCCCTTCCCCGGTCAAGCCCTACCGCCAGCGATGACGAAATCTGCCCTGCTGGATCGCTACCAGTCTCACACGCAGCACTGCGGCAGTTGTCGGGTGGCGCTGCAACGAATTCAGAGGCTTCGTACCGGACTGATGATCGTTAGCGCTGTCATGTGGTCGCTGGTGCCGCTGACAGTAGCCCTCGCCGGAAGTCTTTCCCCCCTCAGCGGCACACTATTGACCGGGATTCCCCTCTTGGCGGGCGCGCTGTGGCTGTGGTTAGGCCGTTTCGAGCGTCAATTTTCTGAAGGCCGCGACCTACCACCCCGTAATCAAACCCGTTAGATAAGCCGCGTTAGTTCTCCAACAGCTTTTGAAACTGGGGATGATCGCGCAGCCCGTCAAAGTGGGCATCAATCTGCACCATCACCTTATAGACGTAGGGGCTGAGGACAAAGGTGCGGTAGAGGCTTTTGAGGGTTTGCTCCAAATCACCCGCCATGGCATAGGTGCGGGCTTTGCCATACCAAGCATTGGGATTGTCGGAATGGTAATGCAGAGAAGTCTCGAAGCTGGCGATGGCTTCTTCGTAGCGGCCTAGCTGAATCAGGGCGGTGCCGCGTTGGTTCCAAATGTAGTGGGCCGTGGGCTTGAGTTCGAGGGCAAGCTGAAGGGCTTGGAGGGCTTCGGTGTAGCGGTGTAGGCCACAAAAGGCTACCCCCTGGTTATGGCGGGCTCGGTGATCCTGAGGGTTAATCTTCAGGCTTTGCTCAAAACTTGTAATCGCGGCCTCATACTGCCGCAGTTGGTTTTGGGCCGTGCCAAGGTTATACCAAGCCTTACTGTCGGCGGGGTTGAGCAAAACGGCCTCCTGGAGGTGGGAGGCAGCTTCTTCAAATTGGCTGAGTTTACCCAGGGAATGGCCCTTACCGTGCCAAGCCAAAGCATGTTTAGGGTTGAGGGCAATGGCTCGGTCAAAGCTTTGCACAGACTCCTCAAACCGCTTTAGGGCTGCAAGGCAAAAGCCATGCAGCGTCCACACTTCGGCATGGTTGGGCTGAAGGGCTAGGCATGATTCAAAGCGGGTGAGGGCTTCACTATAGCGCCCAATGGCATAGAGGGCATTGCCTTGGCCTTCTAGCAGTTTAACGCGGCTAAGGGGCGGAGGGGGTGGGGGTGGGGCATCAAAACTCACGGTCATGGGAACAGAACTCGCGGTCATAGGAACGTGCTAGGGTGACGTTACCCTAAGCTTGCCCAATTCGCTCCCTCAACCATCAGCCCGTTTTCTTCTATAGGATAACTTCTATGGGACAACGGATTGGATAGCCACCCAAAGGACGCTACTTGTGGCGTATATAGTCATACAGCGCCACATAGTCCTCTCCCGGATTGTTCCAGGAAAAGTCATACTGCATCCCCTGTTGGGCAATTTGCTGGAAGAGGGCAGGCTCTTTTCCCCAGACATTAAAGGCGCGATCCATGGCCGATTCTAGGGCGATGGTGTCGCTTTGGAAGAAGACAAAGCCGTTGCGATCTTCGGGCTCATGATAGCTGTCATAATCCCAATCAAACACGGTGTTGACCAATCCGCCAACGCCGCGCACGATGGGCACTGTGCCATACTTGAGACCGATCATCTGGGTGAGGCCGCAGGGTTCAAAGTTGCTGGGCACCACAATCATATCGGCTCCGGCGTAGATTAGGTGAGCGAGTTCTTCGTTGAAGCCGAGTTCGAGATGCACGTCGGGGTTGTCGTTGAGGTGCAGCTTTTCGTGCCAGAACCAGTCGTTGATGCCCTTTTCGGTGGCGGAACCCAGCAGCACAAACTGCCCACCCTGCGCCAGGGTGTAGTAAATGGCGTGGTGGACGAGGTGAACACCCTTTTGGTCATCCAGTCGGCCAATGAAGGCAACTACGGGCTTATCGCCGTGGGCCAGCATCAGCCGTTCCCGCAGCACCTTTGTGTTCAGGGCTTTGTCTTCAAAGGTGGTGATGCCGTAGTGGTGGGGGATGTAGCAGTCAACCTCTGGATTCCAGACATCGTAGTCGATGCCGTTGAGGATGCCGGAGAACTTGTGCTGGTGGGTGTGGAGGGTGTGCCCCAGGCCAAAGCCCTGATCGGTGTGCTGGGCCTCCCAGGCGTGGTAGGGCGACACGGTGTTGACGTGGTTGGCGTAGGTGATGCCCCCCTGCATAAAGTTGATGGCGAAGGGGTTGAAGCTATCGCGCAGGCGTCCGTACTGATAGTAGTAGTCTGGTCGATTCAGACCTACAGCTTCTAGGATGTCGGTTCCGGCGATGCCTTGGTGCTTGAAGTTGTGGATGGTGTAGAGCACCCGCTGGAACTCCATGCCGTTGTATTTGTAAATCTCGAACAGCATGACGGGAATCAGCCCGGTTTGCCAGTCGTGGCAGTGGATCACATCCGGGCGCTTGTTGCTGCGGAGCAAAAATTCCATCGCCGCCTTGCTAAAGAAGGCAAACCGCATGGGGTCGTCGTCGCAGCCGTAGTAGCAGCCCCGGTTAAAGAACATCTCCCAGGACTTGGGTTCAATAAAAAAGCACAGCCGCCCATGCACCCAACCGCAATACACATCGCAGAGAATGTCAGTACCGTACCAAGGAACAACCAGATCGCAGTAGGCTTCGTGCAGCCCCCAAATGTGGTCGTACCGCATGCAGTCGTACTTCGGCAGAATGATTTCGACGCAGTGGCCCCGCGTTTCTAGCTCGCGGCTGAGGCCATAGACCACATCGCCCAGCCCCCCAGCCTTGATCACCGGAGCGCATTCCGAAGCAATCTGCACGATGTACATGGAGGACTCTCCGTTTATAAAAGTTCACTTTTTTGATGCCCCTATTCAATCAGGATGTTGGGGTATAGGCAAGGGGATAGGGTGTAGGCAGCCGTTGGGGGATCTTCAGTCTGCCAAGCCGTTAGTCTCCCAAGCTCTGGATACGCCCAAGGAGATAGGATCACCAAAGCAGGTGTTCACCAACCCCAGGAGACCCCCATGGCCAAGGGATTATTTTCAACCTCAGAATCCATCGACCTCGCCCCCCTCATCGACCATTCCCTGCTGCTGCCCACCGCCACCCCCGACCAGGTAGCCCAGTGGTGCGATGAGACCGACCGCTATGGCTTTGCCGCTGTCTGTGTCTATCCGGCCTATGTGCGGCAGGCGGCGGAACGGCTCCACCAGCGCCCGTCCAAGGTCTGTACGGTAATTGGCTTTCCCACCGGGGCTAATACCTCGGCCACCAAGCTCTACGAGGCTCAGGAGGCGGTGGAAAACGGTGCCGAGGAACTGGATGTGGTGATCAACCTAGGCTGGCTGAAATCTGGCCAGCACGACGCCATTCATAAGGAAATTGCCACGATTTGCGAAGAAACTGGGCAACCTGTCAAAGCGATTTTGGAGACAGCGGTACTGACTCCGTCGGAAATTTCCCTAGCCGCCGAAATCTGCATGGATGCCGGGGTGGCCTTCCTCAAAACCAGCACCGGATGGCAGGGGGGAGCCACCGTGGCCGCTGTGCAGCAACTGGCCGAACGGTCTAAGGGGCGAGTTGGCATTAAAGCCTCCGGGGGCATCCGCACCGCTGAGCAAGCCATCGCCATGGTTCAGGCTGGTGCGACCCGCATCGGCACTTCATGGGGGCCAGATTTGGTCAAACAGCAGCAGCAGGCCAGCGACTAAAGCCCTCGACTCGATCTACGACTAGCTCGATCTCCGACCATCTCGATCTACGATCAACCCCATCAGCTAGATCATCGCCTTGAGGCGTTCCATGGTTTGCCGCAGTTGGTGGGTACCCTGACGGGTTTGGGCAATGCTGTTGGTGGTTTCGGCGGCGGCGGTGTTGAGAGCATACATGGCCTGGAGCACCTCCCGAATCGCCTTGGCCTGCTGTTCGGCGCTGACGGTAATTTGCTGACCGCTCAACACCATTTGTTCGTTGGCCTGGGCCACTTGACTAAAGGTGTCGGCATTGGCCTTTACCAGGGTAGCGCTGTCAGCGGCGTTATGGGCTCCGGTATTGGCCGACGCCACCGCCGTTTGCATGGCCGCTTGGATATCGCTCACCAGTTGGGAGATATTTTCGCTGGATTGTTTGCTCTGGTCGGCCAGTTTACGAATTTCCGCCGCTACGACCGCAAAGCCCTTGCCATGATCTCCCGCCCGCACCGCCTCCACCGCCGCATTCAGCGACAGCATATTCGTCTGGTTGGCCAAGTCTCGCACCAGGGCAGAAATCGCTCCGATCTGCTGCACCTGCTCACTCAGGTGTTGAATGTGTTGGGCCAAGTGATCAACGTTATGCTGCAAGTCCGCCATCGAGGCCAGGGTGTGTTGAACGGACTGCGCCCCTGCCTCCGAAAGCTGTAGGGACTCTTGGGAACGATGGGAGACCGCCTCGGCTTGGTGGGCCGAACTGCTGGCAAAGGCATTCAGTTGATCCATCGTGGCGGTGGTTTCCTGCACCGCACTGGCCTGCTGAGTGGCAATTCGTTCGTGCTCTTCGGCAGCGGTGGCAATCTCCAGCAACGCCTGGGCCACGGCATCGGTGGTGTCCTTCAGGGTTTTAGTGATGATCTTGCTAAACACATAGCCCGCTGGTGAGGCCAAAACCAACGACAGCCCCAGCATGATGATAAACACCGTCCGGGTTTGCTGATACAGTTCCGCCGCTGCCTGCCGTTCTGCCCCGGCTACCGCCAGTTGGAGATGGGCGAGGTCGTTAATTTTGGTGGTAATCGGGTCGATGGTGGCATAGAGCGGCCCGTTAAAAGCGTCCAAGTCCGCCGCCGTGGCCGTGGGGAGTGTCGCCAGCAGCCGATCCATGGCTGGGGCGGCCTGCCGAAACAGCGCCTCCACCTCCTGGGCCAGTTGGGCCTCCTCCGGGGTCAGTTGGGTGGCCCGATAGGCTTGCCAGATTTGGTTAATCTCCCGCTGGGCCACCTGAATTTCATCGCGGGCCGCCTGGGGCGTAATGATCCCCTGGTGGGCCTTATTGACCGCATCAATGACATGCACCGCATAGTTATCGGAGATCTGCTTAAGCTGCTCTAGGGGCACCACCCGATCATCATAAATGGTGCCCACCTTCTGGTTAATTTGGCCAAAGGAATAGAGGGCATAGCCCCCAATCACCCCCAACGCCAGGGCCGGAACCGCAAACCCCACGTACAACCGGGTACTAATTCGACGCAAATCCAAACCCTGCCCTGCCAGCATGACAGCCCTCCTTCAGCCCTAGGAGCTTTAACGTATTGAAAAACGGCTACAGAAAGTATCTGCTGATACTTTTTTACATATCCTAACAAGCGCCTTGGGTTGCCCAGAGAATTACGACAGATTGACGAGAAAGGTTGATATTTCGTTATTTTTCAGAAGTGCAGACTCCGCCCTAAACGCAACGCGATTTACCCTGTTGAACAGGCGGCGATGGCGGGAGAGGGCCGATGGAGATTGGGGCATCAATAGATTAAGATGTATCGAAAGTTAGACGTTCATTAAGGACATGGTGGGTGTGCTGGGCTGGGCTCTGTCCACAGCGGCAGCCTAAATCCAGGAACACTCCGAGGTTCCTCGGAAAGCGGCCCGTGCCGTGAGCAATGACCCTAGCCAGGAGTAGCCCGTGACGAAAAGACGGCGGCAGATTAAATGGAAGCGCGTATCGGGGTTGGCCCTCGGGATGTTTGGGATTGGAGCCTTGACCGGGCTGATGGCCTCGCGTATGACCCCCGCCACCTCCCCCGATTTATCTCCTCAACTGCGGGTATCGCGCCTGCCAGAACCCGCCTTTTTGAACGGACGCCCGCAGCTCAGCCCCAGACCCAATGCCCAGGAGGTATGGGAATGCGAGGTGGTGGTGGTCGGCGGTTCCCTCGGGGGCATCGCCGCCGCTGGACACGCCATGGCCAGTGGTGCCCAAACCTGTCTGATTGAGGTTGCGCCGTGGCTGGGGGGGCAAATTAGCGCCCAGGGCGTCTCCGCCATTGATGAATCCCTGCAAATGCGGCTGCGGGACAACTTTGCCCCCATCTGGATTCGGTTCCGGCAGATGATCAAAAACCAGGTGGTGACGCTGCCCGCCTGGAGTCCGGGCGGGCAGCGGCGCAGGGCCGCTGATCTCAATAGCTGCTGGGTGGGGGGGCTGTGCTTTATGCCCGAAGCCGGGGCCTTGGCCTCCGAGCAGTTTCTGAGGGAAACTGGATCGGCTGGCAAGGGCCGCTGGGCCACCATGACCGCCTTCAAAGGGGCTGAATTTAACACCACTGGGCAGCAAATCACGGCCATTTATGCGGTGCGGCGGATTCCCAGGAATCCCAACTACGTGCCCAAGGGACGGCTCTCAGAGGAACTGGCGGAATGGTATAGCTGGTCGCCCACCGACACCTACGACCGGGTACCCATCCGCTTGCAAGCCCCCGCCGGACGCCCCATGGTGGTAATCGACGCCACCGACACCGGAGAACTGGTGGCCTGGGCCAGGGTGCCCTACCGCCTAGGGTCGGAATCGAAAGCCACCACCGGAGAGCCCAACGCCGCCGCCTTCGACAACCCAGACTGCACCCAAGCCTTCACCTACCCCTTTGGCCTTGCCGTCCACAACGACGGCGGCAGCAGCCTCGCCACCCTCTCCCGCATCGAGCCCACCTACGGCCTCCACGAACACAAGTCCGTCTACGACCTAGAGGGCTTCCCCTTCTTCAGCGGCAAGAGCTTCTTCAACTATCGCCGCATTGTTAGCCACACCCGCAACAACGCCCACACCGGCACCCCCGCCCCTGGGGACATTGCCATGATTAACTGGAACCGGGGCAACGACTGGAACTGGATGGATCCACCGCTGATCCTCAAAGACGAGGAACTGGAAGCCTCTGGCCAGTACCAAAACTGGATGGGCGGTTTGTCTCAATCGGCCCTCAAATTTGGTGAAGAACACGCCCTAGTGTTTGCCCGCTGGCTCATCGAAACCCAGTCTAGCCCTGAGGCACCTTTGGCCTATCTCTATGGCCCCGATAGCCCCATGGGCACCCTCTCCGGCCTCAGCATGGTGCCCTACTTCCGGGAAGGTCGCCGCATCCTAGGTCGGGCCGCCTACGGCCAGGAGGCGTTCATGATCCGCGAAAACGATATGCGGATTGGCTTTCCAGCCCAGCGTAGCTTTGGCCCCACCGCCGTCGGCGTCAGCCACTACGCAATTGACATCCACGGTTGCCGCTACCGTAACTGGGGGCCATCGGGCGATTCCGTCAGCGCCCCCGCCCAAGAACCCAAGGTTAAGCCCATCTATCTTCCCCTCGAAAGCCTAATTCCCCAGGGGGTGGATAACCTGCTCATTGGCGGCAAAGCCCTGGCCGCCACCCACATTGCTAACGCCTCTACCCGCGTCCACTATGGCGAATGGCAAGCCGGATCGGCGGCGGGCGTTACCGCTGGCTGGCTGCTGCAACCCAATACCCCCGACACCCCTGCCGAGATTGTGCCCAGTGGCGCTATGCCTGCCCTGCAACGGTTGATGGTACAGCAAGGGCTACGGGTAACGTGGTAGGGTAGATTCCCTTGCTGGCTATCGAAATTGTATGGGTTGGTCAACCCCTGTCGGGTGGGCAGGGGCGGGCGGGCAGCATGGGGCTAAAGCGGCGAAAGTCGGCTAGATATTGCTCTAGGGTCGCCAGTTGGGGCAGATTAAGGCTGTAGTAAATCCAGCGACCTTCCTGACGAGTACGCACCAATTCCGCTGCTTTTAAGGCTTTTAGGTGAAAGGATAGCTTGGACTGAGCTACCCCCATTTGATCGCAGAGGTCGCAGACACAGAGTTCTTGACTGCGTAGCCGATTTACAATCTCTAGGCGCAGGGGATCGGCCAGTGCCTTGAACCCCAGAATCATTAAGTTTGATGCATTTGATGTTTCTAGCATCCTAGTCCCTTGAGGGTGTGCGGTCATGGTGGGCCACCCAGCGGCTATCATGCCCTATTTTGAACAACGTTGATGGGCTACGCTGCGGTTAACGCAAACCATGGGGTTTTGATATTCTCCTAATCTTCGTCATCGAGGTATTGCCACTGACGAAACATAGCCGCTTGGCCAGAGGGGTTACCGACATCATCGGTAACATTCCAAACGATAGCGTTTTGAATATGAAACCGCCGCCCAGATTTAGCAATGCGAACCCCGGCATAGTTGCGAATGTAGCCTTGTTGAGTCACCGTGGCGAGGAGTCTAGCCCGTTCAGCCTGATTGGGAAGTTCTGCCGACAGCCGCGAGGGCAGGGTGGTGAACTCTGCCCAGGAAAACTCAAAAAGGCGTTGGGCGGTACGGTTAGCGTAGTTAAAAATGGGGTCGGCTTCGGTACCATGAGATACCACCACAAAGGGGGCTTCATAGAGGGCTTGGGCGGCGGCTTCTTTGGAGAAATCGGGGTTAATTAAATCTTCGCCTGCGAAGCGGCGGAAGCTGTGACGCAGTTGATCGGCATGGTCGCATAAATAACAGTTGACTAAATTTGGCTCTTGATTTTTTTCCATTCTACTTCCCTGATTTTTTATACCGCGATGATTTTTTGAGACTCTACAAACTTGATTTAAGCCTGGTTGACTGACAAAAATCTGCCGCCCTCGCCCCCAGATCCTTCCCCCTAGGCTACCGCTTATACCCATCTTGTTCTCATGCCGTCATACCTGGTTGATCTCCCTAAATTTCCTATCCTGCGGGAAGCTGCAATCGTCTATAAAAAGATGACTTTGAGTCCGGTTCCCCTCTTTTTAAGTAAAGATTCAGGGGGCTACGCCGCCAAAGGGGTTTCATCCTCAGCCGAGGGTTGAGGCCGCAGGTCAGGGTGCTCGTGCCCCAAGCGTTCGGCCTGAATGGCCTGGGTCAAGAAGTCCAACACATC
>QLAH01000272.1_pt1 | contig 36019 bp, 38 predicted proteins | sample 4693081 | NCBI WGS metagenome assembly QLAH01 (sample SAMN09425401, study PRJNA476045) | Lake water metagenome, whole genome shotgun sequencing project. | reverse complement strand
CGGGTCTTTCGAGAGCGTTTCCCGCTCAAAACCATGCTCTCCTTCATCCGCCAAGTCATTGAACGACATTTCCCCCTCGCCCAAGCTGTCTATCTCCCGATGTCTACATGAGTTTGTGATCTACTGAGGCTAAACTGTTCGGCCAGACGGTCGAAGGCAGAAAAAATTTGGTTGAGCAAATTGACTAATTGAATGGGCGACAAACGGCTAGACAAACTGGTAAAGCCGACGATATCCGCAAACAAAATGGTGACTTCATCAAAATGCTGGGGCACCGAGGCCTGGGTTTGCATCAGCTCATCGGCGATGGGTTCCGGCAGAATATTCAGCAGTAGATTCTCAGCCCTCTGTTGTTCCTCTTGCAGCTTTTCTGCGCTAATTTGCAGCTCACCCAGCATGTCATTGATCCGCTGGCCAAGCTGGCTGAGTTCGTCATTGCCACGCACCGCCACCCGCTGCGTCAGGTCGTTGGAACGGCCAATGTGCTGCACTTCCTGGCTAAGCTTCACCACGCGCCGCAGGATCACCCGATCCAGCAGCAGCAAAATCGCCCCCGTGGAGATGATGCAAGCCCCCAACAGCGCTAAACCTAGGGATCGATGGCTAAGCTGACCCTGGCGGTGGATGTCGCGGGGAAGGGTCATCTCTAGCAAGGTTTGGGGCTGGCCATAGATATTGGGCCACAGGGCATAACCCTTCAGCAAACGCTGATCCTGGGGCTGAAGCAAGGTGGGGGTTGAAGCTTGGTCGAGGGCTAGGCCATCCGTCTGCGATCCCGCCATCAGGCGCTGGAGGATCGGCTGAAGGGAGGCCTCTATCCCCCGGTTGATGGTGGGATGAACGGTGAGATCGAGTTGAGTGCGTTGGGCCAAATCGGCCACCACAGCGTCATCTAGGTAGCGGCCCATCAAAATAGCGCCCATGGGTGGCCCAGTGGCATCGCTGCGAAGAATAGGCTCAACCACCGCCAGCAGCATTTGGTCATCCCCCGGCATTAGCCCCTGATAATGATGGGCCAGATGGGGAAATTGCAGGAGCGGACTCCCCTCCTGCATTTGCTCAAGGAAGCTAGGCGGAACCGGGGCAAAAACTCCGTTTTCCAGGTCATAGCCTTGGCTGTACATGACCTCGCCGTTGGTATTGACCAAGACAATGACATTGATTCGCAGGCTTTCAAAGGCGTATTTTTGAAAGTTAGACTCTACGTAGGCCGCATTGCCATCCTGAACAAAGGCGTAGGTCTCATCCCAGGCCGCCCAGTCTTCAGTGAGACTCCGGATCTGGTTGAGGTCGCTGACGAGGGCTTCTTCGACCCGCTGTACGTTGCGCTGGGCATCCTGCTGCTCCAGGCGGCTATAGCTACGCTGCAAGATCACCGACAGACTGGCATAGACCAGCAGCAAAAACCCCAGTAGGGGCACCGTGGTCAACAGCAGTGTCTTGGGACGTAGATTCATTATTGGGCGGTTCATCGGGCGTTGGGGCAAGATGGGAGAAGCCGCCTAGGACGGACGGGCAAGGCGGCCCCCTTGTAGCCTACTGCGTGATTACCGTGGGCGGCGAGGGGCATTCAGATAGCCTAGGTAAAATGTGGGACTTTAAACACTTTTCGGCCCTATGCACTGACGTTGTAGCCTTAGCTTGAGCAGCCTAGCCGAGCCCTGCAATATTTGTTTACATTAGGATCGTGGGGGTTCTGGCCCCAACGCTGTGATTATCTCATCGGGGAGCTTTCCACCGTGACTATTTTTTCCACCTTTAGCCCAGCGGTGCGGGCCAACCTGGAGGTTTTGTTCGCCGCTGGTCTGTGCTTTTGGTCGGGGTTGGCGGGGCTATTGCCTACCCTGCCCCTATTCATCGAAACCCTGGGCGGCAGCGGTCAGCAGATTGGCATTGTGATGGCCTCCTTTGCCGTTGGCCTATTGGTGGCTCGCCCTACCCTGGCCCACCTGGCCGATACCCGTGGCCGCAAACTGGTGATGATCATTGGCTTGATGGCCGTGGCCGTGGCTCCCTTTGGCTATTTGCTGGTGCAGATGCTGCCCCACTTTCAGGTTCCGGTAGCCCTAGCGGGGCGCGCCTTCATCCTGGATGGGTCGATTCTGGTGCTCATGGCCATTCGTGCCTTCCACGGTCTCAGCATTGCCGCCTTTGTGGTGGCCTACAGCGCCCTCGTGGTGGATTTAGCCCCCCCCGCTAATCGCGGCGAACTGATTGGCTACATGACCCTAGTCAACCCCATCGGGCTGGCCCTAGGGCCAGCCCTGGGCGGCTTTTTGTACGAGGCGTCGGGCTTTCGGGTGGCCTTTTTGGTGATGGGGATTCTAGGCTTTCTGGGCCTAATTCTGGTGCTGCGCCTAGAGGAACCCTATCGCCCTAGTGCAGAATGTCTCACAACGGCCACGACGCCCTTTTGGAGTCAGTTATGGTCAGGTCGAGTGCGCACCCCAGCGATGATTTTGCTGCTCGTGGGGCTGGCCTTTGGCACCCTCAGCACCTTCGTTCCCCTCTATGTGCGCGAGGCCGGACTGGGGCTGAACGTGGGTCTGATCTACACCGCCTCCGCCGTGGCTAGCTTCACCTCCCGCCTAGTGGTGGGTCGCGCCTCCGACCGTCATGGACGGGGACGGTTTATCACCGCCAGCCTCGCCATCTACAGCCTCGCCATGGCCATGTTCTGGCTCGCGGATAGTGCTCCTCTGTTCCTTCTAGCTGGGGTCATCCAAGGCTTTGGGGCCGGAACCCTGATTCCCATGATCGCGGCATTGATGGGGGATCGATCCAGCCCCGCCGACCGTGGCCGCACCTTTGGCCTCGCCATGGTGGGGTTTGACGTGGGCATTGCCCTCGCTGGCCCCATTTTTGGCACCATCGCCGATGCCCTTAGCTATCGCGGCATTTTCGGCCTCGCCGGGGTCATGACCTTAACGGGACTGCTGATTTTTATCACCGCCTGTAGCAAAGATCTGCCCCACTCCCTGCGCTTTGCCCTCGGCCAAGGGCGCGACATCTACGCCGTAGACGGCTGGCAGGGTCAAGCTAGCCCAGAGTAGGCCCATCCCATGGGCAGCCCCTAGCCGGGATCAACGCCCTTCCATCCACGCTATACAATAGGAACAACCGTTGCGTCGAGGACACCCCCTGGCTGCGCCCCTTCTTTCCCCGGCTGATACCATGGCCCTAGACCCAAACTGGCGAGGGCAGGTGTTGCCTTGGCTGGAGGATCAAATGCCTAAGCCCCGGCTGGCCCACAGCCTGCGGGTAGAGGCCATGGCGGTGGATTTAGCTCAGTGCCACGGGATCGACCCCATTAAAGCCGCTCAAGCAGGACTCCTGCACGACCTCGCTAAGTATTTCCCCGCCGAAAAACTGCTTTCTATGGCCAGCGAGGCCGGCCTCGCCATTGATCCCATAGACGAGATCAACCCCCACCTGCTCCATGCCGATGTGAGCGCTTTGGTGGCCCAGCAAGATTTGGGCGTAACCGACCCGGAGGTACTAGCGGCCATTGCCAACCATACCCTGGGGCGTCCAGCCATGTCGCCCCTCAGTTGCGTGGTGTTTTTGGCCGACACCCTCGAACCCGGACGCGGCAAAAGCGATGCCCTCAAACGGCTGCGGCGGCTCAGCTATCGCCACCTACCCCAGGCGGTCTACCAAACCTGCGACTACACCTTTGCCCACCTGATCGAAAAAGCCAAACCCATCCATCCTCGCGCCCTGCACACCCGCAATTGGTTCCTCGCCCACCACCGCACCCCATCCTAAACCCAATGACCCATCCCCAAAACACCGACACCACCACCCTCCAAGCCTCGAGCGGATTTCCCCCCGTGGAGGCCGATGCCGCTTTGCAACTGGCCTATGCCATTGCCGCCGCCGCCGATGAACGCAAGGGGGGCAACATTACCCTGGTGCAGGTGGGGGATGTGTCGTACCTGGCGGATTATTTTGTGATCGTGACGGGCTTTTCTACGGTGCAGGTGCGGGCTATTACCCGATCCATCGAAGCCGCCTTAGAGCAAGACTATAACCGTCGCCCCCTGCGGGTTGAGGGCCAAATGGAGGGCAACTGGATTTTGATGGACTATGGGGAAGTCATGGCCCATGTGTTCATGCCGGAGGCCCGCGAATTCTACGATTTAGAGGCCTTCTGGGGCCACGCCAACCAAATGCTATACTATCCGCCCACACCCCGCCATCCGCCCGCTAAAATCAGTCCGGTGACATCATCCTTGGCCCACCTTTCCGAGCCTGGAAAGGTGCTAAATAGATATGGATCGCTGTTGGGGACGTGGCGCTAGCTACTCCTGGGGCGTTGTCTGTGTGTGGTGACCGCAGCTTTACCATTTGAGGAGTCAATCAACGCCTATGAAGCCAAGCTTAGGGCTGTTTGCTAGGTCGGTTCTGGCCCAGGCCAGACGTTGGATCGGGTTAAGTGCTTGGCTGTTGTGGGCTCCGATGGGAGGCTATATTCTCTGGCTCAACCAGGGCCACAGCCTGATTTTGATTCAGATTGCCCTCCTAGTGGTGGCGGTGATTGGGCTAGTGGTCATCAACGCAGAAACCGTGGTGGTGGCACTTCAGCAGTGGTGTGTGCCCATCCATCAGCCGCGTGGGTGGCTTCAGCGCTGGCTCTATCCCAAGGGGCCATGGCCTCGGCGAGCCGAGCATAGCCTACTAGGGGAACACTCAGCGACCCTACCCTTTGTGTCAGTGGTGGTGGTGGCCTACCTGCCTAACGAGCAAGACATTATTGAGGAAACCCTGATCCACTGGCTGACCCAGGTGGAGGCTCCGGCGGCGGGCTGGGAGGTGATCCTGGCCTACAACACCCCCACCTGGCTACCCGTGGAGGCGAGGCTGCACCAGATCGCTCGGCGCTATCCGGCCCTGGTGCTATTGCCCGTGGAAGGTAGCCATTCTAAGGCCGAAAACCTCAATGCGGCCCTAGACATCGTGCAAGGGGCCATGACCTGTGTTTTCGACGCCGATCATCACCCGGCCCGCGACTGTTTGCGGCGAGCCTGGGCCTGGTTAGCCACGGGCCATTATGACGGGGTGCAGGGGCGGAACATCATCCGCAATGCCCAAGATAACTGGCTCACCCACCTGGTGTCCGTGGAGTTTGAATGTACCTACGGTATCAGCCACTATGGTCGATCTCTGCTGGCAGATACCGCCCTCTTTGGCGGATCTAACGGCTACTGGCGCACAACGGCTCTACGAGAATTGGGCTTTTCCCCCACCCGCCTCACGGAGGACATTGATGCCACGGTGCGAGGGCTGCTGCGAGGATGCCGCATCGTGCATGACCCAGCCATTATCACCACCGAACTGGCCCCTAACCAACTGCGGGGGCTGTGGCTGCAACGGCAGCGCTGGAGTCAGGGTTGGCTAGAGGTGGCTGGGCTGTATCTTGGCCGAGTGGCCCGTTCTCCCTACCTCGATCCGGTGCAAAAGGCCTACTGGCTGCTGATGCTGTTGTTTAGCCAGGGGTTTTATGTGTTGGTCTGGCAAGTGGTGCCGATGATGCTCAGCATCCACTTCAGCATCTCAGAGCGAGATTTAGTCTTTGAAAATCTGAATCTGGCCATGATGGGTTTGCTGGCCCTCAGCACTCTGCTTCAGGTGGCCCTAGCCCTGCACCATAGGCCCACCTATTCCACCTACTCCCGTCGCCATGGCTTCTTTTATTGCCTGTTTTCCCCCATTTACTTTTGGCTGAAGGTGGCCATTGGTATGGTGGCCGTTTATAACCACCTCTGCGGCAGTCGGGTCTGGCACGTCACCGCTCGCACCTCCGCCCCGCGTCGCCACGAAACCTGGACACAGCCGCCAGCCCCGGTCAAAACCCGCTAGCTATCCGCATGTTGCCCTCCAGAGGTGGGCCGCCAGTCCCGAACCGTCTCCACAAAGGCAGCGGTAGATTCGTAGGGCAGCACGTTACGACCGGGGATTATTTTGCCGGTGGCGTTGGGAATGCGCTGGAGGTAGTCCTCCAGGCGCTGCTGGGGTGGGTCAGTGCGGCTGAGGCGGTTGATGCCGGAGGCGGCGTCACCAAAAATCACCAGGGCGGGGACTGGGATAGCGGCCATTAGGGAAGTATAATCTTGTCGCCAAAAGCCTGCGAGAAAAGAATAAACGGCATGGCGTCCGCCTGCATCTTGGGCGTCCTCCAGCAATTGATCGAGCCATTCCCGGTCGATGTCCTGTTCGTCGGCAAACAGTTGGCGATGGCTGAAGGATGCTAAAAAGGCTTCTCGGCGGGCATAGCGAAAGAACCCGATACCCACTGGGCCGCTAAAGAGCAAGTTCCACAGCAGGGTTTGGCGACGGCGGGTGGTGGGGGTGGTCATCAGTTTGATCCCTGGCGGGCCACTCAGTACCAGGGATTGAATGAGCCCCTGGGTTTGGGGGTGAGCCATCAACTTCAGGCCAATGGGTAAGCTGCCCCCCTGAACCACCAAGCCCACGGGCCGGTGCACCACTTGGTGCAAAAAGTGGGCTAGTTGATCGGCCCAGTCTTCGGCGTAGTAGGCGACCTTTGGCTTAGGACAGTGGCCGCAGCCCAGCAGATCGGGTACGTAGAGGTCGGGGCCGTTCCCCGTTGCCGCCATGGCCTGGGCAAAGCGCTGCCAAAACCAGCCCGCCAGCCCTACCCCAATGGGATGGATCAACAGCAGGGGCAGCGCATCCGTGTCCCCCTGGGCGGGGTAGTGGGTGTAGGCGCAGGGGTAACTTTTCCAGGTATAAACCTGGGTTGGCGGCAGACTGGTCATGGCGACGGCACGGAGGTCAACAGCTTGGGCGGCATCAGCCACAGCAGAGTACCACGGCCCTGGCTAACCTGTGCCCAATGGTCTACCCCAAACCCCAGGCAGGCCATCGCCGCTGTGGGCATCCGCACCAGGCCGCCGCCCATCAGATGGGCCAGGGTGTCTGACCAAGTAGGTTCGTGGCCCACCAGCATGAGCGATTGATAGGCGTCAGTCTGATGCTGAATCACTGCCAGCACCGCCTCCACGGTGGCTTCATAAAGCGCATCCGTGACCTGGATCGGGCAAGTCCACTGCCCCGCCGCTGCCGCTAGTTCTAGGGTGGTTTTGGCTCGCACCGCCGAGGACGTAACCGCCAAGTCCGGCACCCGATCTACCGCCGTCAACCAACGGCCCATGGTTTTTGCCGCTCGCCGCCCCCGTTCTGCCACCGGGCGGTCGTGATCGCGGTTAAAGCTAGCCTCCCAGTCTGACTTGCCGTGGCGAAAGAGAATGAGGTGTTTGGGCATAGGAACTGTCCTCCTACTCCTACGACATTGGTTGCAGGATAACGACCTGAAGCTCTAGGTCATTAAAGTCATCAAGGCTTTCTTGGTCTTCAAAGCCTAGGTCATAGAGGTTGCCGTTAGCGAACCGAGTGCGCCGCACCTTGACACCAAAGGCATCCTCCCAGTTTTGGCCACCCCCAGAGCGATGATCGCCATCAAAGTAGTAGGTAAAAACGCCAGTTCCCGCTGGGAACATAAACCAGTCCGTGGGGGCATTGGACGTGATCTCCTGCTGACGGGCGCTATCGGAGGGAAGTTCATTTTGGGGGCGAGGGGCTGCATTTTCCCGATACACGCGCAACCGCTGTCGAAACAGGGCATCGCCCCCAGAAATGCGATACCACACCTGATGAGATGACGACTCATCTGTGGTGAATAGCGAATAGGCCGTAGCTCCCGTCATCAGTACAGGCTCAAACTCCTGGATCCGGTTGCGTAGGGGCGGTGAGTTAGGGCTGCTGCTGATCTGGGCCGAGGCATGGGTTGCCAAGGGAGCAATCATCAGCAAAGCCGCAATAACCACGACCACAAGGCTATAGAGGACGCTACGCCGATTCATAGGGCTGACCTATTCAGGAATTTTGCCCCAAGAATACCGCAGATTCCCAGTACGCGCCCCCTCCGTTGCGCTTAGTAACCTTTCCCCATCGCCTAGGTCGATCCCAATGAAGGCACCGACTTCATCGCGAACTGGCTCCACGGCACCTGTCTGTTCCCGACGTTGGAGCCACGGGTTGAACGCATTCCTGCGGATCGGTAAGGACAAAAGCCACAGGTGGATCTCTACCGTACCAGCAACGTCACCCCTGCCATCAACAGGCCTAGACCCAGCACCTTGGTGAGGTCCATAGGCCGCACTATCGCCCCAAAGAGGCCGTAGTGGTCGATGATGGCCCCCGCCACGAATTGGGTCGCTACCATCACCGTAAACCCCGCCGCCACCCCCAGCCGAGGTACCGCATAACCAATGGCCCCAATAATTACCAACCCCATCAGGCCGGAGGTGAGGGCATACCAGGGTACCGTATTCCAACCCTTGAGGTTGCCGCCCTGGGCCACCAGCATCGCCACGACCACAACCACGGCCCCACCAGAGTAGGTGATAAACACACTCTCCAGCGGCCCCATCGCCACCGACAGCAGCCCCATAAACTGTCCTTGCAGAGCTGAGGCAATGCCACCCATCATGGCCAAGAAAATCACAACGAAGTTTGCCATAGCAGATGCAGATGCAGCAGATTTAAGAGTGGGGGTAAACGTCTATTTAACTTACTCTTAAAATCGAATTCCCGGTAGTAAATTTGGCTGTTCAACCCCACACTATTCCCAGTCCACCCGGTCGATGCGCTCGATGTAGTCCAAGTTGGCCAGTTCCATCAGGATTAGGGCGGCATTGGGCTGGTGGGTATTGCCCATGGCCAACACCTGATCATCGGTACAGCCCATTCGGCCCGGACTGTCGGGATACAGCGTCACAGACGGGTCGATGACTCTCACGGCCTCTAGGAATGCGGGCTCCCCAGGCACGCAAAACTCATAGTCTAAGGATCGTTTGCCGTCCAGTGGCCCATAGAGCCCGTTTTCGTCGAGCTGTTCTAGATCAAAGGTAATTTTATCGAGGGTCGTAGGCTGACCCGCATCCGTAACGGGTTGACAGGCCAAGGTCAGCAGACCCACCAGCCCCAACCCGGCCCAGGGCCTACCATATCGCCAAAACCCCAACGCCATCCGCCCACTCCCGAACGTCAACGATACAGCCGTCTTCATGGCCATCACCGCTGGGGTTTCCGCTTAGCCGGAGCCAACCCCAACAACCACAGCCCCAGGGCCACCGCGATCATGCCCCCCGCCGCCCCAAAGGCCAGCAATACCCCAAAGGGAATTTCGATGGACTGTAGCGTCAACAGCCGAATCGACACCGGGGTAGCATTTTGCACCGCCACAATCGCTATCGCGGCCACCCACAGGGCGGGAATTATCGCCAACAACAGTCTTGCCATAGGGATTTACCGATGGATTTATCGAACGTTAAGGACCCACCCACCCTATCCCGGTCGGGGAAAGCGAACCCGGTTTAAGCGGGACATCATCGATCCCAAGCCTAGGCTATCAGAGGGAAATAGGGGTTGCCAGAGGGGGCTCTCTTTGAGTAGTATAGTCAACTGGGCTATACGAGAAAGAACATGGCAAAACGGGTACAGGTAGTTCTTACCGAAGACATTCGCAAACTGGGTCAGAATGGCGACCTTGTAGAGGTAGCACCGGGCTACGCACGTAATTATCTCCTGCCGAATGGCAAAGCCGTCCGCACCACCCCCGGCGTGCTAAAGCAGGTGGAACGTCGTCGTGAAGCCGAGCGTCAGCGCCAGCTCGAAATTAAGCAAGAGGCCGAGGCCACCAAGACAGCCCTGGCTACCATTGGCATGTTCACCATCCAAAAACCCGTGGGCGAAAATGATGCCATCTTCGGTACCGTTACCTCCAGCGATGTGGCCGATGTGATCAAGTCTCTGTCTGGTAAAGAGGTGGATCGTCGCGACATCACCGTTCCCGACATCAACAAACTGGGCGAGTATGAGGCCCAAATCAAACTCCATGCCGAAGTGACTGCCACGGTGAACCTGCGCATCATCGCAGAATAGTCGTTGTCAGACCACAGATTGGATAACCCTGGCCTTGTACCGGGGTTATTTTTCGGATTTATTGCAGTACAATTGAACTATTATTTTATTATTGGGATCCATCTTACTCCATATTTTTTCTCCCAGATGCAGCCATCATCGGGTATCCATTGTTTAGACTGCTACGATTCCACGGTTGTGGAACATCATGATTCCTCAACGGTGACGATTCTCCTTAGGCCATAGCCCAGACGGCCTGAGGGAACCCGTCCCGAAACCATACAGCCTGATACACTAAGGCTCTAAACATTGGCCCCCTTCCGCCCCGGACTTGCCATGGTACAAAACTTGCAGTTTGATGCGGTCAACGACCGACTACCGCCCCAAAATATTGAGGCCGAAGAGGCCATTCTGGGCGGCCTCCTGCTCGACCCGGAGGCCATTGGTCGAGTGATGGAAATTCTCACCCCCGACGCCTTTTACATCGGTGCGCACAGAGAGATTTATCGCGCCGCCCTGGACCTCCATGCCAAAGGCCAGCCCACGGATTTGCTCACCATTACCGTGTGGCTGAAGGATCACGACAAGCTGGAGAAGGTGGGAGGCCAAGCCCGCATTGCCCAACTGATCGACCGCACCGTTAGCGCCGCCAACATCGACCAGTACGCCACCCTAGTGATGGACAAGTACACCCGGCGGATGTTGATTCAAACCGGGGGCGAAATTGCCCAGATCGGCTACGACACCACCGTGCCGCTAGAAAAGGTGCTAGATCAGTCGGAGCAAAAGCTATTTGGCATTACCCAGGTGCGCCCCCAGGCGGGCCTTACAGCAACCTCAGACATTTTGATCGACACCTTTGCCGAAATCGAGCAGCGTTCCCTCGGCGTGGTGCTGCCCGGTGTGCCCTGCGGCTTCTACGATCTCGATGCCATGACCCAGGGCTTCCAGCGCTCCGACCTGATCATCACCGCCGCCCGTCCGTCCATGGGCAAGTGCCTCAGCGCAGAGGCCCAAATTCTGCTGGCCGATGGCAGCCTCAAAACCATGGGCGAAATTTACCAGGCCCAAACCGCCGATCTACTCACCCTCGGCCCCAACTGGCGCTTTCACCTCACCCAGCCCAGCACCTATGTGGATGATGGCCACAAGCCCGTTTTTCGGGTCAGCACCCGATCCGGTCGTACTCTAGAAACGACCCTCACCCATCCCTATCTGACCATTCAGGGCTGGCGACCGCTATCGGAGTTGGCGGTGGGTCAGAAAATTGCCGTTCCCCGCATTCTGCCCGTCTTTGGGAATGAGGAACTACCGGAAGCAGAAATTTCGCGCCTCGTCGGTCAACAGGGCCAAGATGGCTTCGCGCAACCTACCTCTCAAGACACTTGGGTTCAAAAGAATAGCGGCATTCCAGCGATCATTTTCCGACTCAATCAACGCTGCCTTGCAGAATTTCTTAACCGTCTTTTTGCAGCCTATGGTTGGGCAACGGTATCCACGTTAGGTCAAGCTCAGTTAGGACTGACCAACGTCCACGAAACCCTGGCACGTCAGGTTCAGCACCTACTCCTACGGTTTGGTATCCTCTCCCAGATCAGCATGAATGCTGTCGTAACCGAGGGAGATGCTTCTCTTATATGGCAACTCGACATCACCGATGCACCCTCGATCAAAATCTTTATTCAAGACATTGGCATTTTTGGCAAAGAAAACGCCATCGAACGGGTGAAATCGGCCCTACACAATTGCCGCTATCAAACCAACCAAGACCTCATTCCCATAGAGGTTTGGGAACTGTTGCGGGAAGCCAAAGGTGAGGAATCGTGGCAATCCCTAGCCCAAAGGGCCGGATTGAAAGGCACCAGCAACATCCATACTGGCAAACGCGCCCCTACCAGGGAACGCCTCTTTGCCCTAGCCACAGCCTTAGAAAACACCGAATTACAAAACCTCGCCGCCAGTGAGGTGTATTGGGATGAAATCGTCGGCATTGAACCCTTGGGCCTCAAACAGGTTTACGACCTCACCATCCCAGAAACCCACAACTTTGTGGCGAACGATATTTGTGTACACAACACCAGCTTTGTGCTGAACATTGCCCGCAACATTGCCGCACTGCAAAAGCTGCCCGTGGCCATCTACAGCCTAGAAATGTCGAAGCTGCAACTGGTCTACCGCTTGCTCTCCAGCGAAGTGGAAATGGAAAGCAGCCGCCTCCGCACCGGACGCATTGCCCAAAACGAATGGGAAAAACTGGGCCACGCCATCAGCGTGTTGTCGCAAATGCCGATTTTTATTGACGACACACCGAACATTTCCATCACCGAAATTCGCTCCCGCTGTCGTCGGCTCCAGGCCGAACAGGGCGGAGCCTTGGGCCTAGTGCTAATCGACTATCTGCAATTGATGGAAGGCGGCGGCGACAACCGGGTGCAGGAACTTTCCAAAATGACCCGATCCCTCAAGGGTTTGGCCCGTGAGTTAAACGTTCCTATCATTGCCCTATCACAGCTCAGCCGAGGGGTAGAATCTCGTACCAACAAACGCCCGATGATGAGCGACTTGAGGGAATCTGGAGCTATCGAGCAAGATGCCGACTTGATTATGATGCTCTACCGCGAGGAGTATTACGATCCCGATACCCCAGATCGCGGCATTGCCGAGGTGATTATTACCAAACACCGAAATGGCCCCACGGGTACCATCAAGCTCTTGTTTGAGCCACAGTTTACCCGGTTCCGCAACCTAGCCAGTCCGGGGATGTAGGGCGACGGCATTCTCTCACCCAATTAACCACTGCCTACAATAGCGATAGTCCCCTCATCCACTGAGGCCGTTATGCCGCATCCATTTCCCTCCTCTGCGGTCTCAACGCTGTACGAGACCGACTTTTACCTGTGGATTCAGCACACCATTGAAGCCCTAAAACAGCAGGATTTTGATCGGGTGGATTGGGATAACTTAGTTGAAGAAGTGGAGAGCATGGGCCGCAGCGAAAAACGGGAACTGAAAAGCCGCTTGCTGGTCATCCTCGAACACCTCCTCAAGCTGATGTTTTGGGAGAGCGAAAAGCCGCAAAATGCCAGAGGTTGGTGCAATACGGTAATCGAACAGCGTAATCAAGTGGATCTCATTTTGGAGGATAGCCCCAGTCTTAAGCCCTGGTTAACGGAGAGTTTTGTTGAATCCTACGCCAAGGCCAGACAGCAAACCCTCCAGAAATATGGACTGCCTGGGGATAGGTTCCCAACCCAGCCGCCCTTCTCCCTGGAGGACGTCCTCAATGCCAATTGGTTGCCAGAGTAAGCGCAAGGCAGCGGTTAATTCGGGGAACCCTTAGGCTGCTGAAACCCTTTCATCATGGTGGCGAGGGCTTTGTCGGATTGCAGGCGGGTGGCGAAGACCAGGAGGTTATTTACCAGCCCATACACCGCCGTGCGTTCGCCCTTTTCCATGGCCCGATAGCCAAAGGTAGCGACCTCGGCAGAGGTGGGCAGTTTGCCGCTGAAAAACTCAAGCTCACCCATCCCTGCCACGTCTTGAAATTCGGATTCCGTGGGGCCAGGGCAGAGGGTGGTTGCGGTCACACCCGTACCTTCGAGTTCGCTGGCGATGGCTTCGGTGAAGGATTGCACAAAGGCTTTGGAGGCGTAGTAGACCGCCATGTATGGCCCCGGCAAAAAGGCGGCGGTGGAGGCCACGTTCAAAATGCGGCCTTGGCCTTGGGTGATCATCCCCGGCAAAACCAGACGGGTGAAGTGGGCAAGGGCCACGATATTGAGCTGGAGCATGGCGTTTTGCTGTTCCCAATCGGTTGCGGCAAAGGGTTCTAGCAGACCAAAACCAGCGTTATTCACCAGGGCATAGAGAGGCTGGTCGAGGGTTTGTGTCCAGTCAAACAACGCCTGACGAGCCTGGGCATTGGTCAAATCCGCCGAATGGGGCCATACTGTGACCCCATGGGCCTGCTCGATGTCTTGTTTAAGCGTCATCAAGCGATCTTCTCGGCGGGCGACCACAATCAGATCGTGGCCCTCGGCAGCGCACACCTTCGCCATTTCGTAGCCAATACCGCTGGATGCACCCGTAATCAGAACAAGCCTTGCCATAGGAGTTAGAAGCTGAGGTCAGGACGTCTTTATCCTAACGAAGGTCGGAAGTCTGGAGGAACGCAAAAACCCTGCCACAGGGACAGGGTTTTCAACAAGATTTAAGAGTTTTCAACAGCACAGGCTCGTTTTCCACAGGGGGATGGCTTTTCCCCAGAACCCTAGGTTTTCCAACAGGTTGACCTGTTTTCCACAGGGGCCTGTACTTTTCAACAGGATCAGATGTTTTCCACAGTTAGCTGCGGATTTGCACAGGCATCACCAGGTAGGTAATTTTGGCCTCTCCGAGGGGGCTAAGCACGGCGGGGCTAGTTGCGGCATTGCACTGTATTTGCACTTGGTTGCCGTTAAAGGCTTTGAGGCCATCTAGCAGATAACGCACATTGAAGGCTATATCCAGGTCATCGCCGCTAATTTGGGCAGGCAGTTCCTCACGACCACTGCCTACTTCCTGGGCTTCCACCGAAAGGGCAACTACCTGCTGAGCGCTATTGAGGGACATTTTGATGATGTCGTTTTTTTGGCTGGCCAGAACGGCAATGCGCTCTAGGCTTTTCATCAGCCCTTGGCGGTCGAGGGTAATTTGGCGGGCAAATTGTTTGGGCAGCAGTTGGCGATAGTTGGGATATTGTCCCTCCAGCAGCCGAGTGGTGAGCTTCTGATTGCCCAAGTCAAACATCACTTGGGTATCATCTAAACGCACCTGGACGGGTTCGCTGGAGGTGTGGGACTGAATCATCCGCTCTAGCTCGCGCAGGGCCTTGGCCGGAACTGTTACATCCATTTCGGGGGTGGGGGTGCCCGTTTCATCCACGGTTTGCACCACGGCTAAACGGTGGCCATCAGTGGCGGCAAATTCTAGCGTGTCAGCATCGGAGAGCAAATGCACCCCGGTCAGTACCTGTTTGGTTTCGTCGCCGCTGGTGGCAAAGAGCGACCCCTTCAAACCGTCGAGCAGCGCCTCAGCAGAGAGGGCGATGGCATCCCCGCTCTCCACAGTGGGCAGAGAAGGATAGTCTTCGGCCCCTAGACCGCGCACCTCGTAATGGCCGGAGGAACTGGTAATCGTCACCGTTGTGCCCTCGTCATTCAGTTCCGTGACCACGTCTTCGTTGGGCAGGCGAGACACAATATCGCCCCACAGCTTGGCAGGCAACGTGAGCACCCCAGAGGCTTCCACCTGGGCGGCAAAGCAGCTTTCAATGCCCAATACCTCATCAAAGCCCACTAGGGTTACGGTCTGCTGGGCAGCATCGGCCTTCACCCAAATATTGCCCAACACAGGCCGGCTGGGGCGTGAGGGTACGGCCCGACTCACCGACGACAGTTGCTGATTCAGCTCGCTTTGGGAACAGACAAACTTCATAGTGGCTTCACGAAGGTCAGATTACAGGGGTCAGGGCACGGTGATTTTTCACACCACCGCAGCACCAGCGAGTTTCCACAGTTGTGGAAGTTCCTCAGTTTTAGCAGTATCTCACTTTTCTTGATCGCTGGAAGAAAGCCCTTCTGGGCAGACTCATCCAGGGTAGCTCAGGTAAGCCAAGGCTCAATCCGTCAAAGATTTAAGATCAGCTATCAGCAAGAGCCTGCTATTTCAAGGGAAAACACCTAACGAGGTGCAAGGGTTCAAAAGACAGTCCACAGACGCAGATCATCACAGAATTGATACCGCAAAAAATACCTAGGCTCTCTTTGTAGAAAAAGAGAGCCAGCTCTAAAAATGGCTTTTTATCCAACTTCCGTCTATTAAGACTGGGCTGTTTCTAGATGGATAAGCTACCCAAGAAATCAAGGCTATGGCTTAACCCTTGGGTCTATGTCTCGAAAGAAACTGAGAGAAGCTTTGTTGAGCTCAAATAATCTAACACTGTTTTTGTTGTTCATCAACTGGCTATTTTTTGGGGAATTGCAACAGCCTTTAAAAAAATAATTTAAAAGATAGTAGTAGTAATAGGGGCTGTGGAAACTGAGGAAAACCCTGGGATCGCTTGATAGGTATAGATTTAAGATTTCAAGGCCTTGGGGAAAACGTTGTAAGAAACTAGGCAGTTTTCAACAGGCTCAATTAAGATATTGATTAATCCACATTTTCCCAGGGTTTTTCCACTGGTTTTCAACGGATTTTCCCCAGAAAAAAGCTACTTTTCCACAGCCATTTTTTGGGAAACTTAATGATCTTTGATGATCGAAGTTTTGAATCTTGATGGTGTGCGTGAATCATCTGCCAAAGACGCTGTACTGTACTGCCAACCAATAGCCGTTGCTTTTGAGATAGGAACGCTTACAGCAGCGATTAACACCGCACAAGGTTTTTGCAATATCGTTGCTTGATAGCCCTTAAAGCTACGCTCTGCTGATATAGCGAGATGCTTTTTCGATATCGGAACATCGAGATTAGAGTACCGTGCCTAATTCCCTGTAAGTACTGCTCTGTAAGGTATCTGGCGAATTCCTCCTAGCGCTAATCAGCCTTGATTGCTGTGGAGTAGTGAGGGATTTTGATCCAGGGATTGCTCTGATCGGTAGGCCAAATTTTTCGCAGCATGCATGACAAAACTGTCATTGCCAGGTGGTTTGATGGCATTTCTTGATCAAAAGCATGAAATAACGACATAAAAATGCCTGCATTTTTCCATGCAGGCATTTTTATGTCTAGATTGGCCCAGCCGATCATAATCTGACCGTAGAACAGTCAGGGTGGATGTCTTTGTGGCAGTTAGGCTACCCTAGTGTGATTTTTGATCTTTCTCGTCTGGGCTATGGTCGTTTTTCTAGCGGCGTGTTGTGGACTGAATGATGATCTGTGGTGTGAAATCTGTGGATAACTTCCTGAAATCTGTGGATAACGTCTGTAAAAAACGCCTGTGAAAAACGTCTTGGCTAAATGTCCTGAGTAAGAAGACTGGCTGACGGACACAACTTGCCAGAATTCAGATCCGTTAAAGGGTCAGGAAACCTGACCCCTACATTCTCAGAGAGAGGAATTTAGAGTGTAGCTTGCTTCCCGCAGGTGGGCCATAAAACGGGAATACACCCCGTCTGACCACGGCCTAGGTGGAGGATTTGAGGACTAGAACGGTGCAGGGAGCACGATGCATGACATAGTTGCTGACGCTGCCCATCATCATTTCTGTAAGACCACTGCGGCCATGGCTGCCCATCACAATTAGATCGGCGTCCCACTGTTGGGCCACGGTGCAAATCACTTTTCCTGGACGGCCCAACAGTTGACGGAATTCGGTTTGCACACCCGCTGCATTAGCTTCTCCGGCAAGCTGCTGAAGCTGTTCTAAACTGTGGGCTTCATAGTGTAGCCATTCGGCTTTCCAGGTCTCCAGGTTAATCTCGGTGCCCGGTGCCCAATAGATCGAATCGAGGCGGTGGCCGAGGGGAATGGGGCTGCTTTCGTCTTCTCCAGAAAGGCTATGCACCAGCAACAGGTTGGATGGCATGGCCTTAGCGAGATCAAGGGCCTGCTCGAAAACGGTATTGCTAATGGCACTGTTATCAATGGCGACGAGAATTTTTCGGTACATAAATTCAGCCCTCAAAACGATGGGTCAACACATCAGACTCGGTTGAGGGCAATGGATAGCCAAGACGCTAGGATGCGATTAGCCGTGGCGGGTGGCGTGATCCTGGCGGCTAACCAGCCAGTAGAGCAGCATCACAACGCCTAAGGCTCCCAGTTTGGTGGCGAGATAGAGGGTGTCTTGGTAGGTGAAGATGAAGGACAACATGGGCAGACCCTCCAGGAATTGTGAACTGTGAAGCGCCGTTGGACTGGAATCGCCCTTACCTCTATTGTCTGAGGGATTTCCTAGATTTTGGGGATTTGCAATGAAGCGTTAACGGCCCTTACAAAGGCTTACAGGCCCTAGGGGAATCAAAGTCTGGTAATGATCTTGGTTATGGTGGGCGAGGCTATCAGCAAGGAGTGTGGGCGAGGAGATCTCGCCCACACGGGGGATAGGGGTTGGATGGGAGAGATGGCAGACCTAAACGGTGGTGAAGGTTTTGCTGTCTTCGTGGCAGAGTTCGTAAACCAGGTTGCGCCCAGACATGGCAGCAACGGGAACGCTACCGCCCGGTTCTGTCCAGTGGCCGATCATGGCAAAGTTTTTCAGCCCCGGCAGGCGTTTGGGGATGCCCTGCACCATCATCGGCAGGGTGTCTTTGGTGAGCAGCCAGCCACAGCTCGACCCCTGCCAGTTGCGGGTGGTGCGTTCGTGGCTGAGGGGCGTTCGTACCTGCATGACCTCAATGTCGCTACTGAGGCCGGGGTAGCGCTGGCTGAGCCATTCGAGGACGGTTTGCACCTCCGGCAGTTCGTTATCGGGGGGGTGGCCATCGCCGCCGTAGGCGGCTTGCCAGTGGTGATAGGGGGTGGTCATCAGGGCCATGAGGACGGATTTGCCCGGAGGAGCCAAGGACGGGTCGATGTTGTAGTGCTTGAGGCCGATCTCAAACTGTGGGGCTCCGGCGATGGTGAGGGGTTCGTCGAGCAGGTATGTGAGCCAGTGGGGTTCCGCAGAGAGGTCGCGGTTGAGGCCGAGACAAATCTGAAACTGCGAATACATCGGGAGATCGCTCCCGTAGATTTTTTCTAGCCGTCGGTGCAGATAATCCCCTTGCAGCAGATGGAAGAGGGTGTGACGGCCATCGCAGGCGGAAATCACGCGGCTGGCACGGTATTCGCGCTGATCGGCAAGACGCACCCCCACGGCCTGGTCGCCCTCCAATAAAATTTGTTCCACAGGGGTGGAATAATAAATTTCTCCACCGAGGGATAGGTAACGCTGCTCGATGGCCTTCACAAAGGTGAGGGAACCCCCCTGGGGAAAGCCTGCGTTGCCGTTGTCGAGGTAGGCCAGCAGCGACATCCCTACCATCACAGGCACCTCTGGCCAGGAAAACATGTAGGGAACGGCCCGCTGCAAAAACGGATCTTTGAACTTGGTGCCCAAATCTTGCAGCGATAGACTGCCCCACTTGCCGAGGGAATTCACGAAGGGCAACACCTGCCGTCCAACTCTGGCCCAGTCGGCCCCGGTCATCATCGATTTGGGCTTCTGTTGCAGAATCGACAGGTCAAAGTCTTTGAAGGTACGAACGCCTTTGCAAAACTGATCGATCAGTTTTGCATCCTTGGGCGCGAGGGCTTTCATGTGCTCGGCCAGAACTTCCGTGTCGCTGTGGACGGTGAACACTTCCCCCTGAGGGCCTTGCAGTTGAGCGAGATAGTCTTGCTGGAGGAAAGGCACCTGGGGTACCACACCCAACTCTTCCCAGGTGCTATGGAACGGCTGACCTGGCCCGTTGCCAAAGATGTAGTGCAGGCCTCCCTCCAGGCAATAGCCCTGCTGCCAATTGGCCCAACAGGAGCCCCCTGGCCCCGCTTGGGCTTCAATAATGCGGCTGCGGTAGCCGTTCATTTGGGCATAGCAGCCCGCCGCCAGCCCCGCAACCCCCGCTCCAATAATCACAATATCGGTCGTGTCAGCCATCGGGAGAAACCCATCAGTGTCTCTAGCCTAGGCCAAGTTTAGCCATGATGTCCTAGATTTCAGAATCTTTCCCAAAGCAAACGATGGACTGAAAATGCACACGAGTACTCCAGTCCATAAACCCGGTTTCTCAACCTCAAATCCTGTCATGCTGCTGGTGAGTGGTACAGAAACCGGGTTTTTAGAACCCTTGATCAAAATGTAGTACTCTTGATCTATATATCTGATGTATGATGGTGACAGGTCTCCCCTGGTGGCACTGGATCGTAGCCGCCAGGGTGAAAGGGATGACAGCGGGTGATACGCCGCACCGCCAGCCAGGTTCCCTTCAGTGGGCCAAAGCGTTCGATGGCTGTGAAGGCATACTGCGAACAGGTGGGCGTGAACCGACAGGTGGGCGGAAACAGCGGCGAAATGAACCGCCGATAGCCTTGAATGAGCAGTAGCAGCAGTGCCTTCATGGCTCTATTGTAGCGGCCTATGGCTGAATAGAGGGTTAGGGGCCATGCAATGGGAACTAGGTTGGATTCATTCCCGACGCCCTAATCGTAAATATTAGCTGCCTTCAGCATGTGATAGGTAATCAACAACTGAGTTAGCGCTAGGGGATAGCTTTGCAGGGTTTCCCCAGTGGTGCCAACGACTTTGCCGATGTCGGTATTGCCTTCGATGCTGCAAAAGCGGCCCAGATAGGGAATTTCGTTGCACAGGGTACGTTCAAGTTCTTGGACGGGCTGCTCGGTGGCGTGGCAGTCAATTTCTAGGACATCCACGGGTTTGCCCATGTCGCGGTCGAGTTCTAGGCGCACGGCATCGCTGAGGGTGCCGCCGTGTTTGGTTTCTAGCAGGTGGCTAAAGTCGGGGTGGGGGATGGTGGGCCGCATCACTAGGCGCACGTTGAGCAGCAGTTCGTCGGTGCTTTGCTCGTTGTTGGGGGGATAGAACGACACCACCACATCGGCCCATTGGCGCTGAGGGCGAATGTAGGCTTCCGAGTCTTCCTCACGGGCTTTGATTTGCTCGATCACTTCCTCGGGGGTGTAGCCACGCTTGCGGGTGTCGCGTTTGATTTTCCAGTTGGATCGTAAGTCTTCTGGTGGGGCAAGGTACACCTTCACATCGTAGGCATCGCGGCAGGCGCGGGTGGAGTAGCCCAGCAGCCCTTCCACAATCACAAAGCGGCGGGGTTCGATGTATTCGGGCGCGTCAAACTCCCCGGTGCTGTGGTTGTAGATGGGTTTGAGGATGGGTTGCCCCGTCCGCAGCAGGCCGAGGTGCTGCTGGATGATGTCGATGTAGTTGCAGTCGGGGTGGAGGGCGGAGATACCCATTTCCTTGCGCTGTTTGCGGTCGTAGCGGTGGTAGTCGTCCGTGCAGATGGTGGTGACTTGGTCTTCGCCTAGAATTTGGGCGATGCCCCGCGTGAGGGTGGTTTTGCCAGCGGCGCTATCGCCCACAATGCCAAGAATAATCGGACGACCTACCATAGATTCCTCCAGGGTTGTATAACCAAGGGTTAGCCTTCCCATTGTAGGAACCAAAGGGGCGCAATCCGATGATTGATTTAGCAAACCAAACAATTTTGGTGACGGGCGGTTCTCGTGGCATTGGATCCGCCATCGTCAAAACCCTCCATCGGGCCGGGGCTGCGGTGGTGCTGCACTATGGTCAGGGTCAGGCCGAAGCCGAAGCCATCGCCGCCGATCTAGGTGCCGACGGGGTGGCCTCCGACCGGATGTATTTAGTCCAAGCGGATTTATCCCAACCCGGTGCCGCGAGGGATCTGTGGGCTAAGGCTCTGACATGGCGTGGGTCAATCGCGACGGTGGTGAACAATGCTGCCACCATGCCCGCCGCTCCCATCGAGGGAGACTGGGACACCTGGGCTGATGCTTGGCAACAAACCCTGCAAGTCAACCTGATTGCCGTTGCCGATTTGTGCTGCGAAGCCGTCCTCCACTTCCAAACCCAGGAGGGCGGGACGTTGATTAACCTCGCCAGCCGCGCCGCCTTTCGGGGGGATAGCCCAGAATTCACGCCCTACGCCGCCTCTAAAGGGGGTATCATCAGCCTCACCCGCACCTTAGCTAGGGGTTTCGCCAAGGACGGCGTGTTGGCCTACGCCATTGCCCCCGGCTTCGTCCGCACCGACCGCATCGAGCAAGTGATGGCCGAACGGGGAGATGAGTATGTCACCCGCGACATCCCCATGGGTGCCCCCGCCGACCCGCAGGACATCGCTAATTTAGTCGCCTTCCTCGCCGCTGGCCTCGCCCCACACACCACCGGAGCCACTTTCGACGTTAACGGCGCTTCCTACTTTCACTAACCTTGCTTTTGCCCAAACCCCCACGCCACAATTAGAGAAGATCCAAGTCCCCGCCCCCAACCTTGGTGCATTGTTTCACGAATGCACTCTACGCCCTTCTAACGCTCGACTCCCGACCCCCCTATGACCACCACCCATCCCGCACCCATACCATCCCCCTCCGCCTGCCTGCCTTCCCTCACCGTCGATGTGGCGATTGTGGGCGGCGGCATTGTGGGGCTAACCTTGGCGGCGGCACTGCGTCCCTCTGGGTTGCGGGTAGCGGTCATTGAAGCCCAAACTAAAACCGGGGCCGCCTCGCGGCAACGGGCCTATGCCTTTTCGCCCACCTCGGCAGACATCATGAAGGGGCTGGGGTTGTGGCCGCAGGTGGGGCCAAGGATTTGCCACTTTCGCCAGGTGCGGCTTTCTGATGGCGATCATCCTGAAGTCGTGAAGTTCTCGCCCCAGGATTTGGGGGCCGAATCGGTATTTTATGGAGCCGAGCATTCGGTGCTGATGGAGGCGCTGCAAGGGGCGGTGCAGGCGGCGGCGAATATTCACTACCTCAGTGAGACCACCCTAACCGTCACCGAACGCCACGGGGAACGGGTGCTTGGCACGTTGACTACCCCAGAGGGAACCCGCACACTGGATGCGGCCCTCGTCGTCGCCGCCGATGGTAAGCAGTCTCCCCTGCGACGGCAGGCCAACATCGATGCTTTCGGTTGGCAGTATTGGCAATCCTGCATCACCACCGTTTTGGAACCAGAGGGCGACCATCAGCACACCGCCTACGAACGGTTTTGGCCCAGTGGCCCCTTCGCCATTCTGCCCCTGCCCGGTGGCCGCTGCCAGGTGGTGTGGACATCGCCCCACGCAGAAGCCCAGGCCATCCTCAACCTGCCCGAAGCGGAGTTTATGGCCGAGCTAGAACGCCGCTTCGGATCCCAAATGGGCAAACTGAAGCGCATCACTCCGCCCGCTCTGTTTCCGGTGCAGTTGATGCAGTGTGACCGCTACATTCAGCCTCGCCTTGCCCTGGTAGGGGATGCCGCCCACAGTTGCCACCCCGTCGGTGGTCAGGGGTTGAACATGGGCATTCGCGATGCAGCGGCCTTGGCAGAAGTCCTCACGGCGGCCTACCAGCGAGGGGAAGATCTCGGTTCTGTTACCGTTTTGCGCCGCTATGAACGCTGGCGACGGTGGGAAAACTGGGTCATCCTCACCTTTACCGATACCCTCACCCGCAGCTTTTCTAACCAAATTGCTCCCATCGTGGCTCTGCGTCGCCTAGGGTTGCGGCTTTTGAACCACGTTTCTCCCCTGCGCCACCTGGCCCTGCGATTAATGACCGGACGTCTAGGTCGAGTACCTAAACTCGCCCTAAACGGTCGCAGAGAGCAGAACGAGCTGAAAATAGGCGCTAGATGGGGGTAAACCCTGGAAAGTTCCTTGGAAAAGGCGAATTTAGAAGCGCTCAAAAACAAACTCGGTACCAACCAGGGGCATTTGGCTGCTGGGTGCCGTGAGCAGCGAAGAGGTATAGGGGTTAGCCAAATCGGGGACGCGAAGGGTGGGATCGGCGGTGTTTTGGAGGCGCATCAAGTCTTGGAATGCGGTGGCCGTCGCGTTGGCATCCCACTCTAGTTCCCGCTCTGGGAAGCCGAACCCTCCCATTCTCGCGGCTTGGCGACTGATGGTGCGATTGCTGAAGAAGTCGCCGGAATAGGTGGACATGAGGTCATCAAAGGCTTCTGGAAGCGTTCGCAGATCGTGGGGCTGCGCTTCCTGGGCCATGGCCGCTGGGGCTACGGTGCAAGCGGCTAAAAGGCCCAGCATTCCAGAGATGTGCTTGAGTTGAATGGCCATCGCTATGCCTCCTCAGAACCTTACAGAATAGTGGATGGGGGATGCTCTAGAACCATCGCCAACCGTTGGCCAGAGCACACCCGAGGTCGTTGGAGCGGAGTCTGGGGGACTAAACGTTGGGCTAATCCTAAGCCTAGCTCTCGGACTTAAGCACACTCCTTCACCCCCTTTATAGCGTAAAGGCCAGAAAGCGGCACAGGTTTTTCGGCCTAGAGTTGGCCTATTGTTACGGAAGCAGCGGCCCATTAAAGTGGTAAAGCTACGTGATACCCCCCGGTACCGAGGCTCACCGCTGTACGCCTCAAGCCTTACACCCTTGATCCTGAATTCCCCATGACCGATGCCATGACTGACTTTTCCCCCCACTACAACGGCCCAGATCTTGCCCAGATGGAGGCAGGGACTTTGCGGCTGGCGTTGCTTGACCTGATTTGCCAGGGAGCTTACCAGGAGGGGGATTTTGTCCTCACCTCTGGGCAGCGCAGCACCTACTACATCAACGGCAAGCTGGCAACGCTGCACCCCCAGGGGGCGCTGATGCTGGGGCGGCTGATGCTAGCGCAAATTGGGCCGGAGGTGTTGGGCGTGGCGGGGTTGACCTTGGGGGCCGATCCCATGGTTTCTACCGTTAGCCTGGTGGCGATGTCTGGCGGGCGGCAACTGTTCCCGCTGATCATCCGCAAGGAAGCCAAGGGCCACGGTACCAAAGCCTATATTGAGGGCGTGAGTCTGCCCCCTGGCAGTGTGATCACGGTGCTGGAAGATGTCGTGACTACCGGGCAATCGGCCCTCAAGGCGGTGGATCGGCTGGAGGCAGCGGGTTATCAGGTGGATCAAATCTTGGCCCTGGTAGATCGGCAACAGGGCGGAGCTGAACTCTATGCTGAGCGAGGCTTAGCCTTTACGGCGCTGTTCAGCCTACCCGAAATTCAGGCTCACTGGGCAGATCGGCAGTCCTAGTTATGGCTCACCCCCGTCCTGATATTGGCTTTGTGCCAACCCCATCGGATGCCGTGGCCGCCATGCTGGCCTTGGCCGAACTTACGCCGGAAGATCGGGTCTACGACCTGGGGTGCGGCGATGGTCGGCTGCTGATTCAGGCGGCGGCAGTTTACGGGGTCAGCGGCGTTGGCGTGGATATTAACCCCGACCTGTTGGCCCAAGCTCGCCTAGATGCGACGGCAGCGGGGGTTGGGAATCGGCTCACCTTCTTGCAGGGCAACTTGTTTGAGGCCGATGTGCGACAGGCGACGGTGGTGCTCATTTATCTACTGCCCCATCTCAACCTGCGGTTGCGGCCTCACCTGCTCGGCCAGCTTCAGCCCGGAGCGCGCATCATCTCCCATCAGTTTGATATGGATGATTGGCCCCCAGAGACCACCGTAAAGCTGGAACCCTCCGAAGAGGATTCCGTGCTGTATTGCTGGCGCATCTCTCAACCGCCTGAGCATACACCTGGATAACTGCGATCCTTAGCAGGCTGGGCGTGATGGCCTAGGCCTCTGTGGAGGCAGGACGCTTTTGAATCCCTTCGAGGAACATGGGCACGAAGGTAGTCATGAAGGCGCTAGGGTCGCGCTGCCAAGCCTTCTGGGCCGCTGTGAGACGGGTCTTTTGTAGCTCTGGGGCCAGCAGGGTAGCCGGTAGCCGCTCCATCAGATAGGCTGGGCGTTCCCAAAGGGGCAGGGTGTTGGCAATATCCACCAGGTTGCTCAGGCGGCGCAACTCGGCCCCAAGGGTAATGTCCATGCCAGCCTCAAAGGCGGTCTGTTCGATGGCGGCGTATTTGCGCTTGGCCTGGTCAACCTTTTGGCGGCTAGCTGGGCTGCGGCGGGCGATCTCGGCTAGGCGGCGGGTGCCCCAGCGAACATGGCCCGCTTCCTCGGGCAAAATCCGTTCGAGGGTTTCGCGGATTTTGATATTGTCAGGGGTTTGGGGGGCTGCCTTCAGGGCATGAATGTGAGCCGCAAAGTATTCGCAGCCCCGTTTTTCGGTGACATTAATGGCCACTAAGGCAGCGATTATGGCATCCTCAAGCTGGTTTTCACTCCTAAAGCTGTCTTGGTCAAGCAGCCGCTCAAATTCGTCAATGTAGGACATCCCCGGCGGCGTGTTGACCTCAGCCCCTAGGTCAATGAGCAACTCGGTAAGCCACAGGGCATGGCGCGCCTCGTCGGACACATGGCGAGACAGGTCTTTAATTAGGTCGGGGGCATGGCCATTCAGCCCCTCGATCAGATCGCTGAGATCTTTGCAACTGCGTTGTTCGTTGTAACGATAGCGGTTCAGGGTGATGTAGTGAACCTCTTGATCGGCTACCACCCGCTGCAAGACATCACGGGCGCTCAGGGCGTTGAGGAATTTTTTGGGATAAGTAACGGTCATGGCTATCGTGAAGTTTTATGAAGGGCTAGAAGGATTTTAACGCACCTTTTTAACCCTAGGGATGACGCGGCAACCTAGATGATGGCCTGCTGGGCGGCGTGGCGGGTGGTTCTGCCAGGGCTATTGCTTGTAGCCAATTTGGCGCAGAAACCCCCTGCGGGCCTGTACGTCCTCTGGCCCTTCTACCCCCTGGGGCGAAAAGCCGTCAATGACGCCCAAAATACCGCGTCCCTGGGCCGACTCCGCCACGATCACCTCCAGGGGGTTGGCGGTGGCGCAGTAGATCTGACAGACCTCTGGGCATTGCTTAATGGCGTTAAGAAAATTGATGGGGAAGGCATCTCGCAGCAGAATGATAAAGCTGTGGCCCGCTGCAATGGCCTGGGCATTTTGCACCGCCGCCGCCAGCAAATCCTCATCATTGCCCGCCGTGCGAATCAGGCAGGGGCCGGAGGCCTCGCAAAAGGCAATACCAAACCTGACCTGGGCTGATGTGCCCACCATGATTTCGTAGAGATCCTCAATGGTTTTGATGAAGTGGGTTTGCCCCAAGATGACGTTGCTGCCCTCCGGCAGAGTCACCGTTACCGTCTTCAGCTCCATGGATTCACCTCGCCAATCCCTGGCCCTAACCTTGCTTTGCAAGATACCCCAACCCATCTCACAGCGGCGGAAACTGTGAAAAATCTTAGGTATTCTCCGGGGGCGCTATAGTCCTGCCTCCTCGATCTGTGCCAACACCCGTTCTCGAAATTCAGGGTCGCTGTTGGCCAAGCCTAGCAGTTCCCAGTAGGCTGGTAGCGTCAGGTCGTGGGCTTGAATGAGGGCCACCGCCTCGGCCTGGATTTCCTGCTGCATCTGGAACGACTCGGTTTCGGTTTCGGCGCTTTGCAAACTTTGTTCCCGCGCCTCAATGAGCTTGACCACCTCCAAATAGGCACTTACAAAACGACTCACCGTTTCTGATGGGACAGCACTGGCATCGGGCTGGGCTTGGGTTGGGGGGCTTGCCGCTGCCGTCGCCGCTTGGCCTGTTTCGGCGATGGCCCATCCAGGCCAAGCCATTAAGCCGATGGTCAGCGCCAGTACTAAGGCCCACCCCCCCCGCCAGCGATACCATCGACCTGCCCACCCTCCGCTACGGCCATCAGGGAGCATCAGTCTAGGGTGCATGGACGGCAGACGGGATCGTGATCGCCGCCCGTTTTGTGCGCGGTTTGATTGGGTAAGCCAATTCTGCCCAAAGCCTACAGGACGAAAATAACGACGTATAGTGATAGTAGAGGTAAGCATAAATACATAGTTATAGGAGCGTGGGCCGATGGCAAGTGACGATGCATCTTCTGTCACTGGGCAGACTAGCCTCTCGGATCGAGAGTTGCAAATCGTGGAGCTGGTGGCTGCTGGGCTAACCAACCAGGAAATCTCAGAAAAGCTAGAGATTAGCAAACGCACCGTAGATAACCACATCAGCAATATTTTGACTAAAACCGCCACGGGCAATCGCGTAGAGCTGTTTCGCTGGGCCTTGCAATCGGGCAAGGTGTGTGTCGATGAAGTGAACTGTTGTGTGTTGCCCGAATGGCCCGCCAGCGACATCAAAGCCTAGGGTTCTCCACGATTTCTCTCCCGCAAGGGATACCCACGGGGTATGATGATCCCTCTGCCCTGCCCATGTAAGCTGCCCTATGGAGTCGATTCAATCCCTACCAGGAACGGAAGATATTTTACCGCTGCCCCAGCGCGTGGGCCAAGACCTGAAGGTGTCCGACATCCATACCTGGCAATGGGTGGAGTCAACGGCAAGGGCGTTGTTTCAGCGAGCCGTTTATCAAGAAATTCGCACCCCCACCTTCGAGCAAACCGCCCTGTTTGAGCGCGGCATTGGCGAAGCGACCGATGTGGTGGGCAAAGAAATGTACACCTTTGTCGATAAGGGTGATCGCTCCTGCACCCTGCGTCCCGAAGGTACCGCTGGTGTGGTGCGGGCCTACATTCAGCACAGCCTCCATACCCAGGGCGGTGTGCAACGCCTGTGGTATTGCGGCCCCATGTTTCGCTACGAACGTCCCCAAAAGGGCCGTCAGCGGCAGTTTCACCAAATTGGTGTGGAGGTGTTGGGCAGTGCCGACCCCAGGGCCGACGTGGAGGTCATTCTCCTGGCCACCGACCTACTGCAACGCCTGGGCCTCAAAAATCTCACCTTCAACCTCAATTCCGTGGGCGACCAGGCTGACCGCCAGCGCTACCGGGAGGCTCTGGTTAACTACCTCACCCCGTTTAAGGCCGACCTGGACGCCGACTCGCAAGATCGCCTCAGCCGCAATCCCCTGCGTATCCTCGATAGCAAGGACGAAAAAACCCAAGCCATTGCCGCCGATGCCCCCAGTATTTTGGACTACCTGGGAGACCATTCCAAGCGCCACTTCGACCGAGTGCTGGCCCATCTGAGCGACCTCGGCATCGAGTTTGTGCTCAATCCTCGCCTCGTGCGCGGGCTAGATTACTATACCCACACCGCCTTTGAAATCCAGTCTAGCGACCTCGGTGCCCAGGCTACGGTCTGCGGCGGTGGTCGCTACGATGGCCTGGTGCAGGAACTAGGTGGCCCTGCCACTCCGGCGGTGGGTTGGGCTATTGGCTTAGAACGGCTGACCCTGCTGCTGGCTCAACTGCAAACGGTCTCTGCCCCCAGCCCCGATCTCTACGTGGTTTCCCGGGGTGAAGCGGCAGAGGCCAACGCCCTCAAGTTGGCTCAAGCCCTCCGTCAGCAGGGGCTATCGGTGGATCTTGACCTCAGCGGTTCCGCCTTTGGTAAACAGTTCAAACGGGCCGACCGCAGTGGAGCGGCTGCCTGCCTTATCCTCGGTGAGGATGAAGCCGCCCAGGGCACGGTGCAACTCAAATGGCTCCAGTCTGGCGAGCAAACTAGCCTCACCCAGGCCCACCTGTTGGCGGATGTTGACACCCTGCGACAGCGCCTCAACGCCCTGTAACCTATCAGCCATCGGTTTAGAATCCGAAGACGCTGTCTAGGAACAGGGCAAAGGTATGGGTTCAAGGCTCGCTGGCATGGAGGCCGAACGAGCATCCGTTCCCTGGCTAGGGCCTGTTACCGACCGCCATCCGAGTTCCCAGGATGGGTCATGGGGTCATGCCCTTGGCCAGGGGCACCAGCGGGGCCACGTCCTTGGTGATCGGGGCGTAGGGCTTCGCGCAGAGCGTCTTCGCTGACCCCCAGTTGGGCGGCGGCAGCGGCCAGGTCGGGTCGGTCGGGAATGCCCATGATGCGGCGGAATTCGGCCTCGCTAACGCCATACTGCTGGGCGAGGGCGGTGAAATCTGGGGGGCCAGCTTGGGGGCCTTGCCCTTGGCGGGCTTGGCGCTGGGTTTGCATAAAGTTGTGCATGGTTTCCCGCAGTTCGTCTTCGGTGGTGCCCAGTTGGGCGGCGGCAGTGGCCAGATCAGGGCGTTCCGGGCGTTGGTCGGGAACCCCTAGGGCCGACCGCAGGGCGTCTTCGGTTACGCCCAACTCAGCGGCAGCTTCCGCCAAATGTTCGCCTAAACGTTCGCCCCGTGGCCCTTGTCCATGCCCCTGACCTTGTCCCCGGCCTTGCCCCATACCTTGGCTTTGGCCCTGACCTTGTCCCCGGCCTTGCCCCATACCTTGGCTTTGGCCTTGGCTGAGGAGGGGATTAGCGGTGGGGTTGCCTTGCGGTTGGGTGATGCTGCGGTTGGGGGTGGAATCTGGGGAAGCCCCGATGGCTGGGCTAATTTGAAGGGTGCCAAAGGCCGCTAGGCCAACCAGACTGACTGAGCCTAGGAGCAGGGATGGTTTCCAGTATTGGTGAAGGAGTGACATGGTAATTCTTAGCCTCGTATAGGGTCTAAACCTTGCCCCATGGCTGACGGAGGGGGTTGGTTGGCAACCGTTTTCGCCGTTAGCCTGGACTGGGTCTACACTTTCTATTTAGCCAGGACAACATGACGACAGCCTTACAGGCAAATGACAACTTTGTCATGTTGGGTTCGGGAAGGTCTGTTTCCCGTTCCTGATACCGACGGACATCATCGCTATCTTGCCCGGAGATGGCCAATATCTAGAGCTATGAGTGCAAACAGGTGAACCGCGATGAATGTTTTGCTGGTGGAGGATGAGGCCAAAATTGCCAGCTTTGTGGTGCAGGGGCTGCGGGAGCAGGGCTTTGTTGTGGATCACTGCGCCAACGGCAACGCGGGCTATGCCTGGGCCACAGAGCGGGAGTATGACGTGGTGCTGCTGGATATTATGGTTCCCGGTCGGGATGGGCTGGCGATTTTGAAGGATCTGCGCCAGGGAGGGCAAACGGTGCCGATTATTCTCCTCACCGCCCGCAATGCCCTGGATGATCGACTGACCGGGCTAAACCTGGGGGCCGATGATTACCTGGCCAAACCCTTCTACGTGGAGGAACTGGTGGCCCGCATCCATGCCGTGGTGCGCCGCACCCAGGGAGAGCGGCAAAATATTTTGGTTCAAGGATCGCTGCGGTTGGATCGCATTACCCGCACCGTGACCAGCGGTAATCGGCAGGTGGACTTAACGGGCAAGGAATTTAACCTGCTGGAATACCTGATGCGGTCACCCGGACGGGTCTTCACCCGCACCCAAATTTTGGAGCATGTCTGGGGCTACGACTTCAACCCCAGCACCAATGTGGTGGATGTGGCGATTCAGCGCCTACGCAAAAAGCTAGAACCCGTCGAAGCGGCCCACTGGATCGAAAGCGTGCGCGGTGTGGGCTATCGGTTTCGGCCCCCGGAGGCCAAGCCATGACCCGATCTTCCCTGCGCTGGCGGCTGGCCCTGCTGTCTTCGGCCCTGGCGGGGGGTGTGCTGGTGGGGTTTGCTCTGTTGTCGGGTTGGCTAACGTACCAGGCCAAGCTCGACCGATTAGACGCCCAGTTGATCAGCGGCCTGCAACCCCTAGGACGGCCTCGCAACGGCGACCCCCTCGCCAATCCCGAAACGGCTCTCGCCCAAACCCTTGGCTTGGCCGAATCGGAGGCCGTCGCCCTAGTGATGTTCGACCGCAACCACAGCCTGCGCTACCAGTCCCCCTGGTGGCCCACAGATCTGGCCCTGCCCCTCGCTCTCCGTCCCGATGCCAACCCTAACCTAACCAGCCCCGTTCCCGATGCTCCGCCTCCTCGCGTCCCCAATGCCCCCGGTGCCCAGCAACGGCGCGGCCTGGAACGAGCCATGTCCCTGGAGGCCGTCACCTTTGGCCCTGTGACTGCAAGAGGTTCTGGCCAGCGCTGGCGAGTGGTGGGGCGATCTGGGCCGTTGGGGCGAGTGGTGGTGGCCGTCAGCCTTCAGGCCATCCACCAGGAAATGGGTGCCCTGGGGCGGATTTATGGTCTGACCATCCCCGGTGCCCTCGCTCTCGTTGCCGTGGGGTCTTGGGCCTTAGCAGGGCGAGCTTTGCGCCCCGTGCAAACCCTCAGCCAAGCCATTACCCAGGTGACGGCCCAGGGCTTACATCAGCGAATTTCTAATACTCAGATCGATCAGGAATTTGAGCCGCTGATCACCGCCTTTAACGCCATGCTGGAACGCCTAGAGCGCAGCTTTCACCAGGCCACCCGCTTCAGTGGCGACGCTGCCCACGAACTAAAAACCCCCCTCGCCATCCTCCAGGGCGAACTCGAACAAGCCCTGCACCAGGCCGAAGCCGGATCCCCTATGCAGCAAACCCTAGGGCGATTGTTGGATGAGGTCAGCCGCCTGGGAGGCATTGTGCGAAAACTGCTGCTGCTGTCCCTTGCCGATGCGGGGCAGATGGCCCTGTACCAAACTCCAGTAAACCTGAGCGACCTGGTGGCCGACCAACTCGAAGACATGGCGCTGCTGGCCCCCGATCTCACCGTTACCGCCGATTTAGCCCCCAACCTGTGGGTAAACGGGGATAGCGACTTGCTGATTCAGGTGATCCAAAATCTGCTGGGTAACGCCATTAAATACAATCTGCCCCAGGGCTGGATTCGGGTGGGCGGCCAGGGGCTGCAAAACCATGTCCACATCACCGTCACCAACGCCGCCCAACCCCTCTCTGGCCAGGATCGCACCCACCTCTTCGACCGCTTCTACCGAGGCGACCCCGCCCGCAGTCGCACCACCGATGGTCTCGGTCTGGGCCTCAGTCTCGCCCGCGAAATTGCCCGCGCCCACGGCGGTGATGTTGCCCTCGCCAAGGCACCTACCACGCAGGACGGACAATCTACCGTAGAGCTAGTGCTGCGCCTGCCTCGCTTTTCGCATCAGACGCGAGGGCCAAGGAAAGACAACGGCTCTAGCGTCTAGGGTAGCGTCCTGTCCTGGGCGGCAGCGGCACCTAACGGAGCCAGCGGCGTTGGCGTTCCCAGAAGCGTTGCCACCAATCGGCGGGTTCTTGGTGGGGGCCATCATGTTCGGTGGGGCGGTCGCTGGGGCCATCGACGACCAGGCTGCCCACATAGTCGGCTTCGGCATAGACGCGGTCGATCTGTTCGCGAATTTCCGCCATGTCGGCTTCAGAAACCACGCCGTTGCTGGTGGCTTTGTAGAACTGCACCGTCACCCGAATCGGATAGTCGGGGTCGCGTTCGATGGGTAGGCCGTCAATTTCGGTGAAGGGGCCTTCTACGGGGCCATGGCCAATCACCGCCGCCTCTACATCGCTGCTGCTACGGGAGGCCTCCATGCTGGGAGCAGCGGGGGCAGGCATCGCCAGGTTATCGGCCATGCCGATGCCGCCAAATTGATCCATCGGTTCCCGTTGCTTGAGGGGCACCTGAATCAACAGCACCAGGTTCATCCCTTCGCCGCCTGCGGCGAGGTCGGGGTCGCGCTGGCCAGAGGCTTGGGCCTGGGCTTCAAAGTCGCTGAAGCGTTGCCCGGTAAAGCTGGCCCGTTCGCCGTTTTTGTTGAAGAATAGCCGCTGACCCCAGGTGCGGCCTGCCTCAAAGCCATCCCGCTGGTTGTCGATGACGGTGATGCTGGTGCCCTCCCGCGTGGCCAAAATAGTCAGCACCGCCGGGTCGCCAGGGTAGGACTGATAGTTGAACAGCACGGGATTGAAGGTGGCGCTGCCTTCTTGGGGAATGGGTAGAAAGGCCGCCTGGGCACTGACCAACACATGGCTATCTCGCTGGGCCAGCAGGGAATTCAGCCGTCCTTCCCAGGAATCGGGCTCGTGCAAATAGTTGCGCAGGTTGCCCAACACCTCGGAGAGGGCTACCCGCCGCAGGTTTTGCCCGTCCTCGTTGCCCACCCGCACAAAGAAATTTTCCAGGGGAATATCGGCGGTGACATCCGTAAAGTTGGGATGACGAATGACGGGCATGAGGTGGAGTTGATACTGCCCAGTGAGGGGATCTCGGTGCTGCACCTGAATGGTCATGTCGCTGATGTTGGGGCCAACCGCCGAGCCGTAGAAGCGCCCGGTATCCTCCCAGGTGACGTTGAGAATGTTGAGATCCAGCGCCGCCGCCAGCCGTTGGGCCACGGGGTCGGAGACCATCGCGATGGTGCGCTCAATCACTTGGCCGTAGGGATCCACGGGTGGATTGGGTCTAGAGGGAATCGTCGGGTTTGTGGGCGTGGTAGACGGAGGCGCAGCCTCGGTGGGGGGCGTTTGGGGCAGGGGCACACCCGGCTCAATGGCTTGCAAACTGGCCGCCGACAGGGCCAAGGTGGCGGCAACGGTACCGAGGGTTAACCAAAGACTGAGTGGGTATTTCATAGGTCGGGGTCTCCCTGCTTCATGCCCCTAACCTACGCAAAATTTCCACCCAATTCAGCACGGTTACCAAAAACGTAACTCCCCACAGCGATCAGGGGGGTTGCTTTTTATCGATTTATCGCTTAATAGTTATCTAAAGTTGATTGACTCAGGGGATGCGCATACCCCCCTCCTCCAGTCAGTCCCATTCCGTGGTTACGCAGGGCACATTGATTTGTGCCCTTTTTTCTACCAGCAGCTACGGCAGGGCGATGATCTGGAGTCCCAAGCGCCCACCCCGATGTCACCCAACCCGACTTAAAAACGCTCCTTTCACGGTTCCTACGGTTCCTAATAATTGATCTCTTGAGGTTGCCACTGCGTATGACTGCTCTTCCCTCGCTCACCCTGGGTATTCACACCGTCCCCTATCCGATTATTCAAGGCGGCATGGGTATCCGCATTTCTGGCGCTAACCTGGCAGCGGCGGTGGCCAATGCTGGCGGCATCGGCATTATTTCGGCAGTGGGCCTAGGAATGAACTCTCCCTACTTCAATATTGACGAAAAAAGCCCCAAAAAGCGTCAAGGCCAGTTTTTTGAGGCCAATCGCCTCGCCATGATCGACGAACTGCAAAAGGCCCGTGCCCTCAGCCCCCAGGGGATCATCGGCGTCAACATTATGGTGGCGGCGCGAGACTACGAAACCCTAGCCACCACCGCCGCCGACCATGGGGCTAACCTGATTATTTCAGGAGCAGGGCTGCCGCTGAGCCTGCCGGATCTCACCGCCCATCGGCCAGAGGTGGCCCTGGTGCCGATTGTCTCCAGCGTGCGAGCGGCCCAAGTGGTGTGCAAAAAGTGGCAGCGCAACTTTAACCGCTTGCCCGACGCCTTTGTGGTCGAAAATCCTCAGTCTGCCGGGGGCCACCTGGGGGCCAAGGCCGAAGAATTGGGCGATCCCGCCATCGGCCCAGAGGCCGTGATTCCTGCCCTGGTCAAATACCTAGCCGACACCTATGATCGTCCGATTCCTGTGATTGCAGCGGGCGGCATCTACAGCCACAAAACTCTGGTGAACGCCCTCGCCCTAGGCGCTAGCGGCGTACAAATTGGCACCCGATTTATCCCCACCGAGGAATGCGACGCCGACCCCCGCTACAAGGAATTTCATCTGAAGGCCTCCCCAGAGGACGTGGTGCTGGTGCCCAGTCCCGTAGGATTACCCGGACGTGCCCTCCGCACCCCCTTTGTGGATCGAGTCATGGCTGGGGAACTGCCGGGAGAGAAAAGCCAGTGTTTTGCCAACTGTCTGCATGTCTGCAAATTCCGCGATAAACGGGAAACCTACTGCATCCTCCGCGCCCTAGACCGAGCCTGCCGGGGCGACGTGGAGAACGGCCTGGTATTTTCTGGTAGCCACGTTGGCCAAGGGGATCGGCTGGTGCCCGTGGCCGACGTGATGCGGGAATTGGTCGCTGGGTAGGCGGGGTTGCTGGGCTTGGTTAGCCTGAGGGTTGTGTTGTCGCAGCGTCTAAAATGGGTCTAAAGCATAGGACTGGTCACAGCCATGGCAGAACCGAGTTCCACTCCCCCTGATTCCTCGGCGGCGGTATCAGCCGCGCTGTTGGTGCAACTGGTGCAGGAAATTGAGCAGACGCCAGCGCAGCATTGGGATGACCTACTCCAGGCGATTCGACGCTTTCGTCAGGGGCTAGAGGTTCAGCCAAGCGCCTCTGAACAAGCCTGGAACGACGCACTACAGGCCGCTTCTGCCCCTAATCCAGAGCGACAAGCCGCCCTGAGCCACCTGCTAGAGACGTGGATGGCCGATGAGGACGAGCAAGAACAAGCCGAAACCTGGCAATTTCTCAGTCAGGCCTTGGATCGGGATCGTTTATCCTATCGGCCTTTTCTGCCATGAGTCGCCTTGTTTTCTTGGATGCGGCTCCCCTGGGTATGGTCAGCAACCCCAAAAATACGCCTGTTTGTCAGACTTGCAAAGACTGGTTGAACTCCCCTAGTTCCAACTTATTTTGTGTCGGCCTCCTTGGGCAAGGGCCTTCTGCCATTCAACGATGAAGCAATCAGCAGATTGCGCACCCAGTTATCGTGATAGCGGAAACCGTTGAGTTGTTCAAAGGGGC
>QLAH01000271.1_pt1 | contig 36060 bp, 29 predicted proteins | sample 4693081 | NCBI WGS metagenome assembly QLAH01 (sample SAMN09425401, study PRJNA476045) | Lake water metagenome, whole genome shotgun sequencing project. | reverse complement strand
ACGACCGGGAGTTGTACAAAGCGCGGCATTTGATCGAGAACTTCTTTGAGAAGTTGAAGCAATATCGTGGGATTGCCACACGTTATGACAAACGAGCAAGGAACTTCCTGGGCGCGATTCACTTGGCGGCTACGGTCATCTGGCTCATTTGATGACACGCCCTAAGCCCCTTGTCTGGGGTCGTTGGGCTAGGAAAATCAACCCTTTCAACCTCGATCAATTGGGTTTGATGGCACGCCCTAATTCCCGGGGCTAACGGGAGTCGCTGGCGTGGGCACACCCAGCAAGCCAAATTTCTGGAAGGCAATCACCACGCCGATCGACAACAACGCGCCCACCAGCAGACCCGCCAGCAGCAGAATGACAAACGTGCGCTGCATCAATTTTTTGGTGCGGGCATCGACGCTTTTGGGTGCGTTTAGCCCTGTGCCGTAGCGATCGCCCTCCGGTTGATCCGTCGGTGAGCCGGGCAGTTGCGGCCCCGAGCCACCGCCAAAGGGATTGGGATTATTAGAAAACATCGATCGAGCCGCGCTGAAACGCTGGCAATTAGACGCTGGCAATTACGGGCCATTAAACGCTAGCAAAAAGGGCTGACCAAGACTGGGCCGGGGCATCATCCCGCGCCACGATCTCAACAATTTTGTTGCGAGCCGCCGGTTCAAACAGGGCTTCGACGCAAACCTTGGCCACCTGCGATCGGGGAATCGATCCCTCAAACAAGGTGTCCGCGCCGTTCATCACCACGGGCGTGTCCCGATCGTCATTTTTCAGACCGCCGGGCCGGACGATCGTGTAAGGCTGCCCGCTGGCTTGCAGGTAGCGCTCGCCCTGCTGCTTCCAGAACAAGATTAACCAAAACAAATTGAGCGGGTGCAGAAATTTGGACACGCACAGGGACGAAACCAGCACCAATTGCTCAATTCCGGCGGATTTTGCCGCGTCGGTCAGGTTTTTTGTGCCCAGATAGTCCACCTGCAAGGGGCCGGTGGGGTCGAGGCTGGGTCGCGCGCCGGCCGCGCTGAGGACGACATTACAACCGGCTAGGGCCGCGTCGATCGACCCCCGATCGAGCAAATTGCCCTGCACCAATTCCACCCCGTCCGGCAGGATCGATCGCGCCGCCGCCAAATCCCGCACCACGGCCCGCACGGAAATTTGGCGATCGAGCAAGGTTTTCACAATCCGCCGCCCCGTTTCACCGGTCGCACCAAACACTACGGCTTTCATTGCCATTCCTTCCTACGCTGTTGCGGTTCCAAGTTTTCGGGTCTTCTAATGCGGGTCTGAGTGGGTCTCATCAGCTCCCAGTTTTGCAGCCTCGATCGGGCAGGCGAGTTAGAGCGGGCGCGAAAAACCCAACGCATCCTTCACCCGCAGCAAGGTCGCATCGGCCACCGCCTCCGCCTTTTCCCGGCCGTCGCGCAGCACCGACTCCAAATAGCCCTTGTCGTCCACCACCTCGCGATATTTTTGCTGAATCGGGGCCAGCGCCGCGATCGTCGTCTCTGTCAGCAGCGGCTTAAACTGCCCCCAGCCCATGTCCGCACATTCGGCGGCCACGGCCTCCCGCGACTGGCCCGACAGGATTTGATAGAGACCCAACAGGTTATGGCACTCGGGGCGATCGGAATTGTCAAACTCCAGCCCCCGTTGCGGATCGGTTTTGCAGCGCTTGATTTTTTTGGCGATCGTGTCGGGATCGTCCAGCAGCTCAATCCGGCTCATCTCCGTCGGATCCGACTTCGACATCTTCTTCGTGCCATCCGTCAGGCTCATCACCCGCGCCCCTTCCTTGCGGATCGCCGGTTCCGGCACTTTCAGAATCGGGTGCTCCTCGCTACCGTATTGATAATTCACCCGAATCGCCACATCGCGCGTCAGCTCCAAATGCTGCTTTTGGTCTTCACCCACGGGCACCAGATCCGCGTCATACAGCAAAATATCCGCCGCCATCAGCACCGGATAGTCCAGCAGGCCCATGCTAACGTTTTCGCCCTGTTTGACGGCTTTTTCCTTAAATTGGATCATCCGCTCCAACCAGTTCAGCGGCGTGATGCAATTCAGCAGCCAGGTCAGCTCACTGTGGGCGCGCACGTGGGACTGAATGAAAATCGTCGAACAACTGAGATCAATGTCGCAGGCCAAATATAGCGCCGCAATTTTGTAGCTATCTTGGGCTAAAACCGCCGGATTGTGGGGCACGGTGATCGCGTGCAAATCGACAACACAAAAAAAGTTGTCGTATTGATGCTGATCGACGACCCAGTTACGGATTGCGCCCAGGTAGTTGCCGAGGTGGATGCTGCCGGTGGGTTGTACGCCGGAGAGAACTCGTTTTTTGCTGGTTTGGCTCATGGGTTGCGAAAGGGGGCCGATCGAGTTGGGCAGGGACGGCGACTTGGGAAACGATCGCCGGGAATTTAGCGTCTAGAAATTCTAAACCTGGGAATTTCACCGTTTAGGAATCCTAGCGCGGCATTTTACTGGATTCAATCTCGGCTGTAATCTTGGCTTGCATCATGGTTCGCCACGGCCAGTCGCCCTGGCTTACCGGACACCCCGTGGGCCAGCCTGATCGTCCGCTCCCAACTCTCTCAGGAGGAGATTTTCTATGCGCTGGATTGCCGTTTGGACTGTCCTATCGAGTAGTGCGATCGTTGCCAGTTTGACCGCCACGGGCGCGATCGCCCAGCCCCCCGCCCCGGCCAATCCCTCGGGCAACGCCCCCAAACCGTCGTTCTTTGAAGAATCGCGGCGACCGGCCCGCACCGGTTTTTCGGATACCTTCGTGAACGATGCCCTAGATGGCATGGCTGATCCCCTCGGCGGTCGCGGCGCAACGGGCAGCGGCACACCCAGCACCAGCGGCGAAGGAACCGCCCGCCCCCGCAGCGGCAACCAGCCCAGCGTGACCCCCAACCCACCGAGCAGCCCAGGTGTGCCGCCGGGATTGCCGCCGGGGTTCGATCGCACCACCGTGATTATTCGGCGCTAGGGCGACAGCCGGGCCTTGCCCAGTCGATTGGTTTCGTACCAGTCCGCCAGGGCGGGCATCCACTCCTTAAAATGCACCATCAATAGGTCGCAGAGTTTTTGAATTTCTAATTGTGCGTCGGCCTTCGCCCGCAAATCGAGAATATGCATGAGCGATCGGGCGTTGCAACTCATCACAAAATGCTGGCGCACATCGAAAGGAATCAATCCCCGCGCGTGTTCTTCCGAAAGGCCTTCTTCAATGCGTTGCTTGTAGCGTTTGCAGGCCTCTAAGCACCAATCCAAATCGTCCTGGCGTTGTTCTGGCGAATAGAAATATTTCTTCCCTTGGCGATCGGCATAATAACCCACCGGTCGAAGATAGAAAACTTCTTCTACCGTTCGCTCTCCTTTGATGACATCAAGAATGCGCATTCCTGAGTATCGCCCGGATTGAACATCGAATGAAATTCCTACCCGATGAGTCCGCAATTGCTGCATCGTTGAGTGGGGAAAAAAGCCCACATTAAACACAATTTGCGGATGCTCGATCGGCCCAAAATGCCCCCGATTTCCCTGCAACAGATGCCTGATTATTAATTCACCAGCTCGGGCTTCATCGGGGAAGCGATCGCGCTCATCAACCACAAAGTTTTCAGAATAATCCTGATGCATGGCTGCCCAAACCAATTGCTGGGGATTGGGCATGGCAGAGAGCACTTCAACGCGAAACAAATCCATGACGTTCGAGCAAAAACGAAAATGAAGGGTAGGAAAGAAGGGGGTGGTCTACAAGCGGACTAGACCCGAGCGATAATAATTGACTCTGGTTGGTCTTGATATTTACCTTGGCGAGTTTCATAACTCACCTCGCAAGGATCGCCTTCCATAAACAGCAATTGCACAATGCCTTCATTTGCATAAATCCGGCAATCGGCGCTGGACGCATTCGAGATTTCTAGGGTTAAGTGACCGCGCCAACCCGCTTCGGCGGGCGTTAAGTTGGCAATCAATCCAACCCGGGCATAGGTGCTTTTGCCAATACAAAGCACGGTGATCGTATCGGGAATTGATAAATGCTCCAATGCCACGCCTAATCCATAGGAATGGGCGGGCAAAATGAAGAATTGGCCATTTTCATCTTCGTGGAGTGAGGCGGGATCCAAGTTGGCCGGATTGAAGTTTTTAGGGTCAATGACGGTTCCGGGAATATGACGGAAAATTTTGAATTCTTTCGGCGACAGGCGGATGTCATACCCAAAGCTGCTGCACCCGTAGGAAATCACCGGGTGTTGCTCAACGCGCCGCACGAGTTTGGATTCAAAGGGGGCGATCATCCCTTGACGGGCCATGTCAGCAATCCAGGCATCGTTTTTGAGCATGATCGTCGGCGATTGATGTTAAGAGGAATGGCGGCAACAGGCCAGACTAACAGCAAACCCTGTTTACATCAATCGTCTACGGAATCTCTCAAGGTGTGGCCAGGGCCGATGGGGAGCGATCGCCCCGGCCGGCGTGATGGCGCATCGATGGCGACCTATGATCGGCGGCTGCGGCGCACCTCGGTGACTTGATCGGCCGCATCCAGCAACGCCTGCGGTACGTCGGGGCCGGTTAGGATCACGTCCATCTGCTGGGGGCAACTGTCGAGCAAATCGAGCACCTCTTCGCAGGTGACCGCTCCCAGGCGAATGGCCAGGGTCAGTTCATCGAGCACGACGAGTTCGTATTGACCCGATCGCATGGAGGCGGCGACCTCCTGCCACAGGTCACGGATGGCGGCGATTTCTTCGGGTTCGGCTGGGCCCTCGTCGAGGTGGCGGGACAGGTCGCAACGCAGCCAGTCGAGGCGCTGCACGAGGGAAATGGGTCGATCGCTGCCTTGACGAATGCCACCCTTGAGAAATTGGGCCACGAGAACGGCCTGGCCTTGGCCCGCCACGCGCAGGGCCTGGGCCATCACATCGGTTAAAAAGGTTCGGTCGGGCGCGGTGAACACTTGCACCAGGCCGTGGACGATCGCATCGGGCGATCGGGATAGGGTGGAAACCTCAAGTTGCGAGACCATAGCCAACGGAACACCCACAAGATCTAGCGTTAAACAGAAAACCTTTTTCAGTCAAACACTAGATATGCCCCCCGTCAATGCTGAAGGGAATCGGGATTTCTGCTGTTTGACAGACTACCGATCGGGGTCGATCGGGTCAGCATTTGCCCACGCTTCACTCGAAATTCACGCGAAATTTCCTCGAAACTCACTCAAAATTATTGGACGATCGACCCCTTTTTACCCCGATGTGCAACCCGATGTTTGGATCGATGTCGGGGCGATGTCGGGGTGATGCCGGGGCCGATCACTAGCCGATCGAAATGTCATCCAAAATCAGCTTATCGGCCTGACTGCCAAACGTGACCGATCGAGCGATGCCCGCAAAGTTCACCACCAGAGGATTGCGCGTGAGGGCATAGGCTCCTACGGGCAAGTTGCTGTCAACGGTGCGGGGCAGGTCGATCGTCGCCAACACAGCTCCCGTCCCGTTGGGCCCATCGTAAATCGTCACCTCATGGAGTCCATCGCCATCGGGATCGCGCGTTTTGTCCAGCTCGAAGGGGGCCGCATAGCGAAAGCTGAGTTGATTGCGGAAGCCAGTGGGCACGGTCATGGCGATCGATCGCCCTTCGCCGTAGGTGATCACCTGGGCGGCTGCGCCCGCCGTTAGCAACGGATCGATCAAGTTGCCACTGCCTCCCGCGTCGTAGCTCACAATTCCTAGAGCATTGGTCGAAAATTGCACGCCGGTCAGGGGGTCAGTGCCGATCGGCTGTAGGTCGATCGCTTGGTTAAAATTCACTTGCGCCGTGAAGCGATCGTTATCGTTAATCTCCAGCACGGCAGTGTTTTGTCGCCCCAACAACGCGCCCCCCGACGGACTCAGGAGCGCCAGGTTCACCACCTCGGTCGCTTCCAGTCGGGTATCGTCGGCGATCGAAAACTGCAACGTTTTGGCCGTCGTATCGCCATCGGCAAAACTCACCACCGTATTCGCCGGAATCCCAAAGTCAGCCCCGGGAATCGCCGTGCCGCCGGTGGTGGAAATCAGGGCACTGACCGGGCCGCTGCTGCCGTTGGTGCGCGTCACCGTCACCGTGACGGTCGGTTGTCCTTCGGTCACGCTAAAGGTGGGCTGGCTAAAGGACAGCGTGCCCGCCGGCGCGTCGTTGTCGATAATCTCCAGTCGGGCCGCCGGCCGATCGCCCGTGGTGGCCCCGTTGGTCAAATTCACCAGCCGCAAAATGGCGCTGCGGTTGCCATCCTCCACCGTGTTATCGACGATCGGAACGCGCACAAATTGGGTGGTGGTGTCACCGGTCGCAAACCGAATCACCGTGGGTTCCGGCGTGCCCAGGTCGCGTCCGACGATCGCGCTGTCGTTGACCACATCGACCGTGGCGGTCACTTCGCCATTGCTGCCGCCCGTCCGCGTAATCGCAATCAGGGCCGTGCCATCGGTTTCGTCAACGCTGTAGACTGCGCCGCTGAAGTCGAGGCGGCCCGGCGATTCCGTCGAAGGGCGATCGTTGTCCTCGATCGACAAGGTAGCCCGCACCCGATCGCCCAGCTTGCTGCCGCCGGTCGGGTTGCTCAGCGCCAGATTCAGGGTTTCAGTCCCTTCCACAAACAGGTCATCCACCAGCGGCAACACCACCGAGACCGATCGCTCATCGGCCCCAAACTCCACCTCGATCGGGCCGTCGAGGCTCAAATCTTGCCCCACGATCGCCGTCCCATTGCTGACGGAAACCGTGGCCGTTTTGGTCGTAATCGGCGATTTCAAAAACGGAAAACTGCGCTCAACCCGAATGCTCGTTAGCGGCGTGCCGTCCTCTCGCACCCGAAACTCACTGGCGGTGAACTGCAACACCTCCGCTTCCACAAATCGATCGCGCACCAAATCCGTTGTCCGAATGCCCGACAGCCGCGCTAACAGCGTGGTCGTGCCCTTCAGAAAAATCAGCACATCCCCTGACGTGGAGAGAGCGGCGATCGGCCCATCATCATCCGGCAACCGATCGGTGGCTTGGACAATTTCCAAATCCTCAAACGTCAGACCCGGCGCAAGGCCAATCCGATCGCTCCTCGGATCAAAATCCTCAATCCGTTGCAGGGCCGTCCCTTGGCCCTCAGCCCGCTCAATCACGAAAATATCGTTCCCTTCGCCGCCCCGCAACCGGTTCTCGCCCTCATTGCCGCCCAGGATGTCGGCCCCGTCATTGCCGATCAGCGTGTCATTGCCCAGACCACCATAGAGAATGTCATCGCCACTGCTGCCAACGAGCGAATCATTGCCCCCTTGGCCCAACACGGCCTGCGGTTCTGCCAAAACCTGCCGCTCGTTTTCATCGGTCAACACTAACAACGCCATGGTTTCACCTCCACTCCACTGACAACGGCCATCACATCACTCCCCCGATCGCGCCCCCGATCGCACCCCGCCCAGCCTCACGCAGCATCGGGGCGATCGCCAGCCCACCAACCTCCGATCGCCCATCCCCAAACCAATATAGGCAGTTGACGCGCCCCACCCGGACTCGTTCCCCCAGCGCCCAAACTCGGACCGATCGCCGCCAACCGTGGCCGCGCCGTTTTGCGCTAGGATCGGAAGCTTGCAATGCCCCTTGCACGACCCACGTCCGAAGGAGAACTCATCATGGCTCGGTTGTACTACGACAACGACGCAAACCTAGACCTGCTGAACGGCAAAACCGTCGCGATCGTTGGCTATGGCTCCCAAGGCCACGCCCACGCCCTCAACCTCAAAGATAGCGGCGTAAACGTCATTGTCGGCCTCTACGAAGGCAGCAAATCCACCGCCAAGGCTCGCGAAGCCGGTCTAGAAGTCGTATCCGTGGCCGAAGCCGCCAAGCGCGCCGACTTCATCATGATCCTGCTGCCCGATGAAGTCCAAAAGACCGTTTACACCAACGAAATTTTGCCGAACCTGAGCGCCGGTAAAGTGCTGGCCTTCGCCCACGGCTTCAATATTCACTTTGGCCAAGTGCTGCCCCCCGCCGATGTGGATGTGGTGATGGTGGCTCCCAAGGGCCCCGGCCACCTGGTGCGCCGCACCTACGAACAGGGCCAAGGCGTGCCTGCGCTGTTTGCCGTTTTCCAAGATGCCACCGGTAAGGCCCGTGACTTGGCCATGGCCTACGCCAAGGGCATCGGCGGCACGCGCGGCGGCATTTTGGAAACCACCTTCCGCGAAGAAACCGAAACCGACCTGTTTGGCGAACAAGCGGTGCTCTGCGGTGGTTTGAGCGCCTTGATTAAGGCGGGCTTTGAAACCCTGGTGGAAGCGGGCTATCAACCCGAGTTGGCTTACTTTGAGTGCCTGCACGAAGTGAAGCTGATTGTGGACTTGGTGGTGGAAGGCGGTTTGGCGAAGATGCGCGACAGCATCTCGAACACGGCGGAATACGGCGACTACGTGAGCGGCCCCCGCGTGATCACCGACGAAACGAAGGCGGAAATGCGCCGCATTCTGCACGACATCCAAGACGGGACGTTTGCGCGCAACTTTGTGTTGGAAAATCAGTCGGGCAAGGCGGGCTTTACGGCGATGCGTCGTCGCGAAGCGGAGCACCCGATCGAGGAAGTCGGCAAGGATCTGCGCGCCATGTTTAGCTGGATGCAAAAGTAACAAGCTCGGCGGGGGGAACCGTAGGGGCAGGTTTCAAACCTGCCCCTACAACAATCGCCCGATCACAACCTGCCAACAGAAAGAGGGCGATCGCAACTAGGCGATCGCCCTCTTTTTTTAATCTCTATCAATCGTTGATTAATGGTCGGATGGATGATCAGATCGATCGCCCGGGCGATCGATCCTCACCCCACGACTAATCCGCCAGGGTCGGAGCCGTGGCCACGTTGCCTTCGGCGATCGACCGCTGGAACAGACCCTGTGCAAAGAATTCGGGGTTGGCCTTCGCGATCGTGTAGGACTCACGCACCTGCGAATTCACCGCCACCGTTTTCGCGTCGTAGACTCCCGTGGCCAGCTTCGGGTAGACCCCGATCGCCACGATCGGAATCAAGAAGGCCATCGAGATCGCCACCTCACGCTTGCGCGCATCGCGAAACACCGCCTGACCCGGTAGCACACAGTCCGTACCGAAACAAACCGCGCCTTCCTCATCCTGGTTTTGCAGAGCAGCATTGCCCACTTCGCAAGCCAAGTCAGCACTCGTGCCGTAGAACACTTGGCGCAGCATCGACAGCAGGTAAATCGGGGTCAAAATCACGCCCACTGCGGCCAGGAACACCGTCACCGTGCAGAAGGTGGAGCTATAGATATCGCTGCTGGTGATACCCACGAACACCGCCAACTCGCTGGCAAACCCACTCATCCCCGGCAAGGCCAAGGAAGCCATCGCCGCGATCGTGAACAGCGCAAACACCTTCGGCATCAACTGCCCCACGCCGCGCATTTGATCCATCGCCAAGGTGTGGGTGCGATCGTACGTCACGCCCGCCAGGAAGAACAGCAGCGCCGCAATCAACCCGTGGGACAGCATTTGCAGCATTGCGCCACTCACGCCCAAGTCCGTAAACGAAGCAATCCCCAACAACACAAAGCCCATGTGCGACACGGACGAATAGGCCAAGCGCCGCTTCATGTTGGTTTGGCCAAAGGAGGCGAACGCACCGTAAATGATGTTCACCACGCCCAGGATCGCCAGCACTGGCGCAAAGTAGATGTGCGCGTCCGACAGCAGTTCCAAGTTGAGGCGAATCAGCCCATAGCCGCCCATTTTCAACAGCACACCCGCCAGAATCATCGAAACAGGAGCCGAAGCCTCACCGTGCGCATCCGGTAACCAAGTGTGCATGGGGAAAATAGCAAGCTTCACCCCAAAGGCAATCAGCAGACCCGCGTAGAGCAACAGTTCTAGGCCGATCGGGTAGTTCTTGAGCGCCAGTTCCGCAATATCAAAGGTGACGGGGCCATCGCCCATCAGGGCCAGGGCCAAGCCAGCCACGAGGATAAAAATCGACGCGGCGGCGGTGTAAATCAAAAACTTGGTGGCAGCGTAGCGGCGCTTTTGACCGCCCCAGATGGAGACCAGCAAATACACCGGTACGAGTTCCAGTTCCCACTGAATGAAGAGCAGCAGTAAGTCCTGGGCCACGAACACGCCGATTTGGGCTGAGTACAGCACCAACATCAGGAAATAGAACAGGCGAGATTTGCGATCGACCTGCCAGGAGGCCCACATCGCTAGGGTCGTGACAAAGCCTGCCAACAGGACGAGGGGCATGGAGATGCCATCAACCGAAACCGCCCAGCTAAAGCCGATTTGCGGCAACCAGGAATATTTTTCAGCCAGTTGAAAGGAGGAGTTGCTGGGATCGTAGTGGGCCCAGAACGTATAACACATGAGGGCAAAATCCGCGATCCCAACACCCATGGCATACCAGCGAACGGTTTTGCCGTTTTGATCGGGCAGCAGGGGAATTAGGAATGCCGCTATCAGCGGTAGGAGGACGATCGCGGTCAGCCAGGGAAAGTGATCCGCCATGATTGTGATGAGCAAGAATACTTACTTCCTTTGGGATGTTGCTATTTTACTGATTTAGTAAAGAGTTATTCATAAATCTTTTTTGCTGTTGGTAACGAATCAAGAAATGTCTCCAGGGGCGCTGGGGCCCCAAAAAGGCGACCAAATTGCCAGTTCAGTCGCTGAGGAGGGGGGCTTGAGGCTCGAAAATGGTGTTAGTGCCGGGTCGCGAGTTGATAAAGAAGGTTGAAGTTAAGCGTTTTGAGTGGCTAATCACCCGAGGGATTGTTGCGAAATGTAACAGTTGTCGCCAATGAGTCCCATAACGATCGGGTTAGGGGGCAACCCGATCCAAATTTTCGAGCTGGGCTTGCAGAATCTGGCACAGGTCGGCGTGGTTGGGGCCGTTGCTGGCGATCCGGCCGCCCCACTGGCTGATGTCGCCGTGGGCGTAGCGCAGGGGCTGCCCGTCGAAGTGGGTGAACTGGCCGCCGGCTTCGGTCAGGATCAGTTCGGGGGCGGCCATGTCCCAGTCTTTGGGGGCGGATTTGCCGGAGAGGGACAGGTAGAGATCGGCTTTTTGCTCGACGATCGCGGCGATTTTGCCCCCAACGCTGCCAACGGCGTGTTGATTTTGGCAGGGGAGGGCGGCGAGCAGTTGGTTAAAGCGCTGGTCGCGGTGCGATCGGCTGACGACGACGGTGAGGTCGGCGAGTTGATCGCGATCGGCGACGCGGGGCGATCGGCTGTTACCGGCGCGATCGTAGGCGACGGTTCCCGATCCCTTGACGGCGGCGTAGAGGATTTCCGCTTCGGGACAGGCGACGATCGCCACTTCCGGGCGACCTTGGTAAACGAGGGCGAGGTGAATCGCGTATTCGCCGGTTTTTTGGATGAAGTCCTTCGTGCCGTCGAGGGGATCGATGATCCAAATCCAGTCGCGATCGCCCGGAATCCCCTGAGCTTGGTAGGTTTCTTCGCTCAGGTAGCCAAAGTCAGCGGTCCCGAGTTCCTGGTGCAGGTGGCTGAGGATTTGTTGGTTGGCGGCCAGGTCGGCGGCGGTGACGGGGCCCTCGCCGGAGTTGTCGATCGCCAGGGTGTCGCCCCGGTAGTAGGCGCGCAAGATGTCCGTTGCGCCCCAGGCCGCTTGGCGGGCGATCGCGCACAAATCCTCAAGTGGTCGCATGGTGGCTCCGTAGCGAAGTTGACGCTCGATCGTATCAGGTTCGGCCCCGCCACTTCCAGGAACCAAGCCCTATTCAGGACTGTTAATCCCTTGAATTTGTCTTGGGAGTCGGCCATTGCAATTGGCGGTTGGCTCCAAATTCAAACACACGATGGTTAGACGACCCATGCACCAGTGGATCGATGAATAGGGTTGGGTGCAAACTCTTCCAAAAGTAGTCTACAAACGCGTCAATTTCGGCATCGCTGAGACCGGCTCCTCCGGCGGCGATTCGATCGCGCTCGGCCTGTTTTCGCCAGGTTTTGGACAGGCGGTAGTCCGTGGGTTTCAGAATCAGTAATCGATCGCATAAATCCCACAGGGGCAAATACTCGCGCAGGCGGTCGTTGCAATCGCGGGCAAAGGCGCGATCGGCGGCGGAGTTGATCGGGTCTGGCCAAGTGGCGATCGCATCGCAATCGATCGGGCGCGTACCCACAAACCAGCCTTCAAACAACACAATATCCACCGGCTCAATCCAGTCAGGATCCACCCGATCGCCCTGGCCCCCGTGGAGCGATTTATCAAAGCGTGGAATCGGGATTGGCGAGCTGTCAGGCGATCGCAGCCGTTGCAAAATCTCGATGCCCAGGGCCACATCGTGGGTTCCCGGCGGCCCGCGCCAAATCAAGCGCGGATCCTGTGCTTGTAATGTCAGGCGATCGGCATAGGTCTTATACAAATCGTCGATCGACCAACTGACGGCCTTTAATCCCAACAGCTCCAGCGCCAGGACTAAGACCGCACAAAGGGTCGTTTTTCCCGCCCCTTGTACCCCCAAAATTCCTTGGACGATCGGGCGATCGCTCGCGGCCCGCTCCTGAGCCAAGTCGATCGCCAGGGGCAACCAAGCCCGACGAAGGGCATCGAGATTGGCCGGGCGATCGAGCAACCCGGCCAGATCCGATCGCCCCGCCATTGCCCGACAAAGGGCCGCAAATTGCAAATCAAATTGCGAATTCTGATCGCTCATTAGGCTTCGCGGTGCTCGGCTTTTTTAGACTTTTTAGCCTTCGCTTTTGCTTCCAAATCCTCCAAGCGCGATCGGAGGGTTTGATTGTCCTTTTTCAGTTGGTCAAATTCCTGGCGCAACTGTTCGATCGCCCGATCGGATCCTGCATTTTTCTGCACGCGCTTAATCGCCTCCTCTGCAATGCGTCGCACACGGCCATCCGGTGACTGGCTCGCCAACCCTTGCAAAACCCCGATCGCCTTGATCGTTTCCAGTTGGCCCAGGGCCACCACCACCGCCACCTGCGTCAGGAAGAAACTCTCGCGGGCAAAGGCTTGCAGCGCGTTCAAGACCCGATCGACCCCGGCCGGTTCCTGGCCGTTGGCCACGGCTCCCAGGGCGCGAATCGTCGCCAACCGCAGGGCCTGGGGCACACCGGGCTGGGCGTATTCCAGCAACAGATCCAGCGCCGCCGCCGAGGTTTTCAGACGGCTCAAACCCGTGACCGCACCCGATCGCACCACCTCATTCCAGCCCGCGCGCTTCTTCAGCGACGATTTCAGCAGCGCCACCGCCCGATCGACCAGGGCCGGTTGCGCCGCCGCCACGGAGCCGATCGCCGCCAGGGCCGCCGCCTCCGTGTAATAGCTCGCATCTCCCTTTTTGGCCATGGGTTCCAGGGCTTGGTATGCGTCCTCGCTTTTGAGGGAGGCGATCGCCTGCACCACGGCCCGCCGCACGCGCGCATCCTCGTCCTTCAAGCCCGGCTTCAGGGCCGCCAAAACGCCATCCAGGGCAATCGTGGCCAGGTTTTCCGCCGCCTCGGCCCGCACGCCCCAGAACCGATCGCCCGTCACCGCCGCCGCCAGCGCATCCAGCGCCTCCTTCGTGCCTTTCTGGGCGATCGCCTTCGTCGCAAACACCCGCGCCAATGGGTCGGGATCCGATGCCAACTGCGCCTTTAATTCCGGCAGCGGATAGTCCAGCTCAATGGTTTTGAGCCAATGATTTCCCGGATCAAAACTGACAAAATCGGGCTTGGAATCAAGGGGCAAATAAAACGTCTGTTCGCGATCGCGAATCGCCAACTTCACGGTTTTAAAGGTGACATCCGCCGAGGGTTGCGCCGATTTTTTACCCTTCTTGGACTTGTTTTTGGAGTCGCTAGAGTCCTGCGGAATCGAACCAAACGCCACCGGAATAGTCAAATTAAACAGCGTATCCAAATCATCCTCTTTGGCCTGGGTTTGAACCACGGTCAACTTAGCAATTTGGTTTTCCGAATCCCAGCTATAGCTCACCTTAAAATCAGGATGACCACCGCGCAGGACATACTGATCAAATAGGAATAGGAGATTGCGACCCGTTGCCTGCTCGATCGCCCGGATTAGGTCGATCGTTTCTACGGGGCCAAAGGCATGGTTATTGACGAAGGTTTGGATCGATTTCCAAAACAGCTCGTCGCCCAACTCAGCCCAGAGCATGTGATAGAAACAGCCGCCCTTTTCATAAATATGGCAGTCGTAGAGTTCGATCGCCTCGCGATATACATGCGTCACCATGGGGCGGCGATAGCGTCCACGATCTTCACTCAAATAAGCCCGCTGATCGCCTAGGCGATAATAGGCCGCTTCTTCGGGGCCATATTCATGCTCCGTCCAGAGGGTTTCCGTATAGGTTGCCATCCCTTCCTTCACCCAGGCATGGGACCAATGCTTAATCGCCAGCAGGTCGCCAAACCATTGGTGAGCCAGCTCATGGACAACCAACGCTTCGCTATTGCGGTTGTCGATCGCCGCTCGTTCATCTAGCAAACACCGATCGGTCAACAGCGTTGTTGATGTGTTTTCCATTCCTCCAAAAATAAAGTTTTCAACGCAAGCCTGGGCATACTTGCTATAGGGATAGTCATAGCCGAATTTTTGGCTTAAAAACTCCACCATGGCCGGCGTTTTGCCCATGGTTCGGCGGAGATCATCGGCCCGATTTTTCGCTGCATAATAGGTGACGGGAATCCCCCGCCAGTCATCGCGAACTTCGGCAAAATCTCCCACCGCCAATGTGATCAAATAAACGGGGTGGGGTTGTTTTTGATGCCAATGATATGTGGCCGTTTTACCCTTTGTTTGATGGCTAATCAAATCACCATTGGACAGGGCCATCAAACCGATCGGAATTTGTACCGTGATTTCCGAGGTGCAAAGCTGCCCAGGAAAGTCAAAACAGGGAAACCAGAAGCGCGAATCTTCATCTTCCCCCTGGGTCCAAACCTGAGTATTTTGGTCAGGATAATCGTCGCTGGGCTGGACAAAATAAATGCCGCGCTGGGGATTGTCGAGGCGATAGTCAATCACTAATTGAAACGGGCGATCGGCGGTGGTGGGTTCCGTGAGGCGCACGGCCAATTGCTCGCCGTTGTAATCAAACGGTTGCGCCACATCCCCCACGCGCACGGCGTTGATCGTCATGGCGACCGCATCGAGTTCGAGGCGATCGACTCCATCGCGCACGGGCAACAGGTCGATCGCGCAAGTGCCGGCGACGGTGCAATTGGGAATGTCCAGCGCCAACGTGAGGGCGATGTGTTGTGCGTGGGCCGGGCGATCGGGCGTGTAGTGGGGCTTTGCGCCGGGAAGCTGGAACGATCGAGCCTCATCCGCACCCACACCCCAAAACGTTGCCAAAAACCGATTGCGCGACATGACTCACTGCCCCTTGCGATAGCTGGTGTGCGACGAAAAATCCAAACCTTGGAAACCAAGGCTCTGAAGCCGATCGAGCGTTTTCGGCTCAACCGTAGTTATTTCTAGCACGGTTGTTGATCGTCTACCCCATGGGGCAATCGGACGATGCGATCAATTTTCAGGACGAATTGGCTAATTTTGTCGAATCTTGCTAGAAATTGACCTGTTTTCTATTCAAAACTAAGGCAGATTGGCAAGCGAATGTCCTGGGTTCTGAGTTAGGGTTGGGGCGCGATCGATTGCCGCTTCCCCACTTGATGATCTAGGTCTATCCCAATCAAGAAATCAAGCGATCGCGCCAGGATCTGAGCCAACCCCCAGAATCAATCACCCTTCAATCCATGCTTTGGTTCGATTGGTCTAATCTAAGTCCCGACAAAAATACTGAGAAGCATCCTGGAAATCACGCCGGACAAAACACCGGACAAACTTCCAAACTCAATGCCAGCGAAACCACCGAAGCAACCAAAATAACCACCGAAAAACCACCCCGCAAACCCTATGTCGTTCGATCGTCCCTGCTCGGTCTCTTCGTTTTATTGAATAGCCTGGCCTATATTGGGGCCTATTCCTTTACGAACCTTGTGCGCCCCCGCTCGATCGATATTGGAATTCCACGACCCGAGATTTCTAAAACGCCCAAATTCTTGGGATTAACCTACAGTACCCAACGGATTTCAATTAACAAAAAGGAATGGTTGGAATTGTGGTCGATTCCTGCCGCAACAGGCTCAAAACCGTTCTCGGCCATGCCCTTGGCAGCGAAGGGAACGATCGTGCTTTTTCCCGGCAGTGGCGGCAACAAAGCCCAGCATTTATTAGCGCCTGCCCAGGAATTTCATCGCCTGGGTTATGACGTGGTTTTGGTCGATTTTCGCGGCGTGGGTGGATCGAGTGGCCACACCAGCACGATCGGGGTGCGCGAGGCCCAAGACGTGACGATCGTGGTCAACTATCTCGAACGATCGCTTCAACAATCAGCCCCGCATCGTCCCTTAATTCTGTATGGATTATCGATGGGTGGTGCAGCCATTTTGCGGGCCGTTGCCTATCAGGACATCAAACCCGATGGGATCATTTTGGAATTGCCCTTTGCTCGATTACTGAATGCCACCCGCAGCCGGGTTCGTAAGTTGGGATTGCCAGCCTTTCCGGTGGCAGAATCCTTGGTTTTTTGGGGCGGTTTTCAACATGGTTTTAATGGATTTATTCATAATCCAGAGGATTACGCAAAAACCGTTCATTGCCCAACGCTGGTGCTCCACGGTCAGCGCGATCCCTGGACGACCACATCGGACATTCAGAAAATTGTGCAAAATTTGCAGGGGCCAAAGCAATTGGTGATTTTTCCCAAGGCGCGGCACGAATTGTTGGTGAAGGTCGATCGGCCAACGTGGACGCAGACGATCGACCAATTCTTGCAAAATCTACCGTTTTCGAGCGCTTCTCGCTAGGAAAACTGACCGAATTAACCCATTAACCTATCGACCGGCCAACCGGGCCAGCGCTTCGACCCGCGATTCCGTTGAAGGATGGGTCGAAAACAAGTTTCGCAGCCAATTTTTTGTCGATGGATTAATAATCAACAACGGTGCAAATGCTGGATTTCCATCCAACTGTGTGCCGTGGGCGATCGCTTCCAACCGCTGGAGCGCCCGAGCCAGGGCCATCGGATCGCCGGTCAACTCAGCCGCCCCGGCATCGGCGGAAAACTCGCGGGTGCGCGAAATGCCCAGTTGAATGACCGTCGCCGCGATCGGGGCCAGCAACAGGACTAACAATCCTGCGATCGGGTTGCTGTTGCGATCGCGATCGCCCCCAAACCACATCGCCGCCTGCGCCAGATAGGAAATTGCCCCAGCGATCGTCGCCGCTACCGCCTGGGTCAGGGTATCGCGGTTGCGAATGTGGGTCAGCTCATGGGCAATCACCGCCGCTAGCTCATCTTCCGGCAAAATTTGCATAATCCCCTGGGTCACGGCCACTGCCGCATGGTTGGGATCGCGCCCGGTGGCGAAGGCGTTGGCCATGTTGCTAGGAATGATGTGCAGCGCGGGCACTGGCATCCCCGCCCGATCGCACAGTCGATCGAGCATCGCGTATAGGTGTGGCGCTTGCTCACGGCTCACGGGTTCCGCCCCGTAGGCCGCCAGCGCAATTTTGTCGGAATAGAACCACGATCCCAGGTTCATCACCGCCGCCAAAATCAGCCCTAGAAACGCGCCGCGCGCCCCCCCAAAGAGCAAGCCGCTGGCAAAAATGAGCAACGCGCTCATGCTGCCCAGCAAAATCGTGGTTTTCAGGTTGTTCATAGCATCTGACCAAGAGAGATGACCCGAGCGATCGTGCCGGTTTTGGGTTCCGTCTGCGATCGCCGCGTTTGGACTGTTTCTTGATTGTAGAAAGAAGGGACGAGCGATCGCCCGGTGGAAATTGCCCCGCTCTGGGGTGGGTTTCCCGCATCGATCGTTTTAGCGCTCCCGTTTTAGCACTCCTGTTTTTGGTCTGTCCTGTTCAGTGTTTTGCGCCTTGCTATGACATCACTCATTCCCGAGTCACCCCCCGAGCTAGAGAACGAGTTCGGCAGTTTTTTCAGCATCTTGGCCGCCGACGGGCTGCCCGAAACCGTCCTGGTGTTGCGCCCCCTGTCGCCCGATGATGGCGCAACCCCGCGCTACTTCAACCTCAGTGACAACAACGATCGGGTAACGCTGCCCCCCGGGCTAGCCGCCACCCACCCTGGTGGTGTGCGCACTCTCCGGGGCGATGACCTGGTGCAAGGCACTGATGATCCCGACATTGTGTATGGCAACATCGGCGGCGACTATTTGGAGGGCAACGGCGGGGCCGATCGGCTCTTTGGCGGTCGGGGGCGTGATTACCTCAGCGGCGGCGCAGGCAACGACGAATTATTCGGCAACTTGCAAAGCGATTATCTAGTCGGCGGCGGGGGCAACGACGCGATCTATGGCGGCCAAGGGCCAGATATTCTGACGGGTGAGGCCGGCGACGACACCCTCTCGGGCGATCTGGGTCGCGATGCCGTTTGGGGCGGCCGCGGGGCCGATACCTTCATTCTCCGGCCCGGCGATGCGCCGCCCAACACCCCGATCGGCACCGATCGCCCCCAAACCGGCGATGCCATCGCCATTGACGAGCTGGTCGTGGATCTGATTCTGGACTACAACGCGGCCGAGGGCGATCGAATCCAACTGGGGGGCGGAGTTCTGCCCAGCGATCTGATCCTCACCCAGCGCTACCTGGTGATCGGCGACTCCCGCGATTACAACCCCGGTGGCCCGTTTCCACCCGCCCTAATTCGCACGGCCGATTTTCGGACAGAGGCGATCGCTGCCACCCTGATCACCCAGGCCAGCACCGGCCTCGCCCTGGGCCTAGTCCGTGGGGTTGCGCCCGCCCAGGTGCAAATCGTGGGTGTCTAGGCGATCTATTTATATTGATCGGCACTGAACTAATCGGCACTGAATTAATCGGTACTGAGCAGTTTCTAATCGCTCAATCGCTAATCCATCAGCACCCAAGTATCCTTCGAGCCACCGCCCTGGGACGAGTTCACCACCAGTGATCCCCGTCGCAGGGCTACCCGCGTCAGCCCACCCGGATGCACATAGATATCCTCGCCGTAGAGCACGTAGGGGCGCAAATCCACATGGCATCCTTCAAACTGCCCATCCAACAACGTTGGCACGCGCGATAAACACAGGGTCGGTTGGGCGATGTAGTTGCGCGGGTTGGTGCGGATTCGATCGGCAAAGTCCGCCCGTTGCTCCGCCGTCGATTGGGGGCCAATCAACATCCCATAGCCGCCGGATTCGTTAGCCGCCTTGACCACCAACTCCTCCAAATGGTCGAGCACGTAGGCCAAGTCCGCTGGCTCCCGACACAGATAGGTGGGCACATTGGGGATCAACGCTTCTTCGTTGAGGTAGTAGCGAATCATTTTGGGCACGTAGGCATAAACGGCCTTGTCGTCCGCCACGCCCGTCCCGAGGGCATTGGCGATCGCCACCCGTCCCGATCGATAGACCTCCGTTAGCCCCGGCACACCCAACATCGAGTCCGAGCGAAACACTTGGGGATCAATGAAATCATCATCAATTCGCCGATAAATCGCATCGACCCGTTGCAGTCCCTTGGTGGTTTGCATTTGCAGATAGCCATCGGCTACGACCAAATCGCGCCCCTCCACCAACTCCACGCCCATTTGTTGAGCCAAGAAGGAATGCTCAAAATAGGCCGAGTTATAAATTCCTGGCGTGAGCACCACAACGGTCGGGTTTTCGAGTCGATCGGGGATCAAATGCAGCAGGGTTTCGAGCAGCCGCGTCGGGTATTCATCAACCGCTTGAATATTGGCATTTTCAAATATTTTGGGAAACGTACTCTTCATCACCCGCCGGTTTTCCAAAACATAGGAAATACCCGACGGACAGCGAAGATTATCTTCTAAAACATAGAACTGTCCCTGGCGATCGCGCACCAAATCCGTGCCCGTAATGTGACACCAAATCCCCTTCGGTGGTTGCAGGCCCATACAGGGTTTGAGAAATCCCGTCGCCGACTCAATTAGCTCACGCGGCACAACACCATCAGCGATGATCTTTTGCTCATTGTAAATATCTTGCAAGAAGCAATTAAGGGCTTGAATTCGTTGTTTTAGTCCTTTTTCTAGCTCAGTCCACTCTTGAGCGCCAATAATTCGCGGAATGATATCGAACGGAAATGCCCGTTCCACCCCTTCACTCGCGCCATACACATTAAACGTCACACCCTGGCGAAACAGGGCAATTTGGGCGGCTTCTTGGCGTTGGGCCAGTTCGGTTGGTGACAGCGATCGCAGTCGATCAACGAGAAACTGGCCTTCTGGGCGAGGCTGTCCTAACTCGTCAAATAGTTCGTCGTAGAAATCCCCTGGATTGTAGGAGTCCATGGCTGGTTCCTTGGCTGTGGAAATGGACAAATTAGGGGCGCTGGGCGGGAGTGTGGCCCCGCAAGTGCGTGATGCGATGTTATCGCGCGCATTTCATCCGCTAGGCCCCTGATGGTGATAGCGCAGAGTGCTGCACGGGTTCTGTAAGTTTTGACGCGATCGCCGCGTTTCAGAAGTGCATGGCGATCGGCCCCAGGATTGGGTGAATCTCGGTTGCAGCCCCAGCCTACCCTGAATTTCGCGCTTCCCAGGCGATCGACGCTCGCTCCCAATCCATGCCGCACCCAGCTCCCGCCTGCCAAAGAAGCGATCGGGATCACGAAGATCGCCGCATAGTGATCACGGGTTTTCTGTGAATTGATCGCATATTTTCACTGCTTGCAATCACGGGGAGAATTGCAGATGCATCACAGCAGCAGTCGCTAAAACAAGCGATAGTAATCCTATCGAGATTCATCAATTCAGATAACGATCCCCAGTGATAGCAACTCTCAGTAAACAAGTCCATCAGGGCAATGATTACACCGCCCATTTACGGCTCAAATCATCAGACCCCGACCAAGCATCTTTAATCTCTTCACGTTTAATTCTGACCTGTGATCGGAGGCTTCCTAAAATGTCACAAGCAAGCTGGTTCTACAAAGATCTCTTGGCAGAACTATTCTCCCGGGTTTGGGAATCGCGCTGCCTGACCATGAACGATCGCTGGAGCCTGTCACGGGCGTTGTTGAGCTGCTCGCTGGACATCGAAGATCTCGCCGCCATCGATCGCATCATCCATGCTGTGCGGCGTGGGTGGCTGAACTGTGTGAGCTAGAGTACGCCTATGAATTCAATTATGTGGGCTTCATCAGGTGGACTCAATCATTCTGATTCGATCGCTCTGATTCAATCATTTTGATTAAACTGTCCCCACAGAGTCTTCTATTCTAAAAAGCGGCAAAAATACTATGACCGCCCGATCGTCACACCGACAATTGATGAAAAAATATAACCAGCCGCTAAAACAGTAGGCTGGTCTTTGTTTGGATAATTATTTTAGATGATGATTTTAGATGGTTATTGTCCGCATTGTTCGCCGATGACTCGTTGTTGAATTGGATCGGCTGAATCGGTATCATCGGAAATCGATGAATGGCATTGATAAATGGCATCGATGTTTAGATTTCATCAACGATTCTGACTGGCTTAAACTTTAAATTATTCAGATATGATAAAAATCATTGCAGTTCATTGATGAATGGGGCCGATTCTTAATCGAATGGCCGATCAGCTAGGTTTTCAGCTAAAAATTAAGACATCATTCTACGCCGTGCAACATATTTTAGGAACGATCTTAGCCATCTATTTAGTGGGATTTTCCATGTCCTACTGGCGATCGCTCGATCGACAATTGACTCAGCCACAACAATCCCAAGAGTATCCCCAAGATTATCCCCAAGACTGGCGATCGGGTGTTGGTCTAATCTTGCGCCTGATCCTTCCAGAACTTCTATGGTTTATGCCGCATCGGTGGCTGAATGGGCGATCGGCTCAGGAGTCTAAATCTACTCAGCAACACCACGAGGCTTGAGGTTAGGGACTATCATCAAATCCCTGAAACCCTGATTCTTGCGTTTCTTGATCGTGAGGAGCAAGGGGCTTGAGCATCTTGTTTCCTACAATTTGATGGCGGTGAGATCAGGGTTTCAGCAAATTGGATGACACACCCGATCGCCCTAGGTATATCTGACTGGATATTACCCTTAGCGATCGCCCTTAATTAGCGATCGATGGTTCTCCCAAGACTTCCTCGGGATCAGGGATCAGAAACAACAAAAACTTATCTGGGTAGAGTTCCTCTTTCGATCGCTCAGCTAAGGCTTGCACGGATGAGTTGGGCACAATAATTGTGTCACCGTCGTGGGCACTGCGAATGACCTGTTCAAGATTGGCTGCCCAGTTATCATCATCAATTAGCGCGAGAGATTCAGTCATGGCTTAAAAATGAAAAGGAAGTCTAAGAAAGTCTAGGGCACTGTTCACAATGCTCGAACAATCCTTGGGGCCTATCTTGGATGGATATCTGGGATGGCTATAGCGATTGTACTGAGGCAGGGTCAGTTGTTAAAGGGGGCATCGCAATCACAGCGCCCTAGGGCTAGACCCCTGACCAGACCGAAGCACCCGTTACATTAACCACTGTTGGGAATGGAGTGTAGGGCTTTGCCAACGACGGTAGTCTGTGCTGACCGCCCCAAAGCTGAACGTGTTTTGCAGTGGCTGGCCCAGGTTGATACCCACTGGGCCCAAACGGCGACGATCGTGGATGGGGGGGTGGCGCGGGAACAGTGGCTATTGGATGACGGGTTGTTGCTGCCGATGGGGCTGTTGGTGGTGGATGCGGCGGTGCTGGGAATCCAAGGGCGGCCGCTGTGGCGGGATTTGCTCGCCCAGGTGGCGGTGGATTGGCGCAAGATTTTAGACCATGGCGGTATGGTGCGTGGGGGGCGATCGCTGTTGGTGCTTGTGGAGTCGGCGGCGGCGGAGGTGGAGGCGATCGCGGCGGGGGCGATGGATGCGCTGGTGTGGTCATCCCTCGACGAGGCGAATGGAATTGTGCGTCTGTGGCGATCGCATCGTCTGGCCAAGGGAGTGATCCCCGGTTGGGGGCTAGGATCTTCTCAGGCGTTGCCGGATCACGACTCGAATCCACAAACTGCACCGCCCAATTTTGCCGATCCAGTCGATCCAACGGATCCAACTGATCCAATGGATCCCCAGAATTTTTCCCAAAACTTTTCCCAAAATTTAGATCAACTGGCCTCTCAGTCATTGCCCTTGATTACGGCGACCTGTGAGCGATCAACGGACACGGATCAGGAACCCGATCAACCCTGGCTGGCGGTGCTGGATCAGGTGCTGAACAACACGATCGATGGGATGGTGATTGTCAATCAGCATGGGGGAATTTGTTATGCCAACCCGGCGGCTTGTAAGCTTTTTGGGCGATCGAAGGCGGAGTTGCTGGGCGAGCACTTGGGCATCCCGATCGCGACGGATGTGGCCACCGAAGTGGATATTCTGCACCCGGATGGCACCTTAGGGGTTGGCGATTTGAACGTGTCGGCGATCGAATGGCTGGGCGCGCCCGCCTATGCCGTGGCAATTCGAGATGTGAGTTATCGCAAGCAGGTGGAAGCCGATTTGCGCTATCGCCTCAGCCTGGAAAGCGTTGTTGCCTACGTGGCGCGGTTGCTGGTGACGGCGGACGATGATGTGCGGTTTGGCTCGGTGCTGGCGGCGGTGGGCAAGGCGATGGGGGTCGATCGGGTGCTGTTGTTGCACGGCCCCCTGGAGCGCCCGCTGATGAATTTGGCCTGTGAGTGGCACGATGCCCATCGATCGCCCGTGGCCAAGGCGTTCAACATGCTGGGAGGACAATTGCCGCCAGGCTGGACAGACCAACTCAACCGCAACCGGACCGTCGTGATTGAGTCTCGCCAAAGCAAAACCCTCAAGGATCTGGATCAAAAGGAAGCCCAGCAATGGCTGGATTGCCTGGGCGCAAACTCCGTACTGATTGCGGCCATTCACGATCGCCACGATACGCTGTGGGGCGCACTGGTGCTGTGCATTGAGCAGTCGCGATCGTGGCTAGAGCAAGATGTGCAAATTTTGCAAACGATCGGCGACACCATCTACGCCTGGTACGATCGCCAAGCCACCCAAGACCGCCTCCGGGCCTCCGAAGCCCTCTACTCCAGCATTTTTGAGCGATCGGACGAGCGTATTTTTTTAGTCAACGTCCACCCCAACGGCGGATTTACCTACGAAACCGTCAATCCCGCCTTTGAACGCGCCCTCGAACATCGAGCCGCCAACATCATTGGCCGATCGCCCCAGGAACTCTTTCCACCCAGTTGTGCCACCCCGATCGTCGCGCGATTTCGAGCCTGCGTCGCCGGCCGCGACACCATCCGCTGCGAAGAAACCCTAATCATTCGCGGCAAACAACGCATTTGGCACACCAGCCTAGTGCCCATCCGCGATGCCTGGAATCGGGTGATTAAACTCCTCGGCAGTGCGCGCGACATCACCCAAGAACGCGAAGCCGCCCTCCAGCGCGAAAACCAAAGTCGCTATCGCCAACTGTTGGCATCGCTCTCATTCAAAATTCGCCAATCGCTAGATATTCACGTCATTCTCGGTCGCACCGTTGGGGAGCTACAAAAAACCCTAAAAGCCGATCGGGTGATGTTTTATCGTTGCCAGGCCGACGGCTGCAATGCGATCGCCGCCGAAGCCATTTCCCCCCCTTTTAGCAGCCTCAATTCCTCCTCCGCTTGGTGTTGTACCCTGAGCCTGAATCCGCCCAACCCAACCAACACTCCCAATCTCGATCACTATTGGCAAGGCAACATTTCCCTCGAAGAAAACCCAACCCAACTCGACCTTTCCCCCACCCAACGGGATTATGTTGAAACCTTCAGCATCCGCAGCCAAGTGATTATTCCGGTGACCATTTCCGCCATCAATCTCAACCCCAGCGAACTCGGATTTGTGCCACTGGATGTGTTAGCCGACCAACCCCAACCGGCCACCGTCCTTCTGGGCTTGCTCTGCCTGCAACAATGCCAGAATTCACGCCACTGGACTTCCTTTGAAGTGGACTTATTGCAACAATTAGCCGGTCAATTAAGTATTGCTCTCTACCAAGCTCGACTGCTCGAAGAACGCACCAAGGCGATCGAAGACCTAGCACGCTCCAACGAACAACTTCAACAATTTGCCTACGTCGCCTCTCACGACCTCCAGGAACCCCTCCGAGGCATGATTGCATTCTCCGAAATTCTGGACGAAGAATATGGCGATCGACTCGACAGCACCGCCAAAGAATATCTGCAATTCATCATCGACAGCGGCCAGCGAATGCGACAACTGATTCGCGATCTGCTCACCTTCTCCCGTGTCGAAACCCGTGGCAGAACCCTCGAACCCGTAGACTGCAATCAAATTGTGGACGTGGTGCTCGACAACCTGCGCGTAGCCATCCAAGACAGCCAAGCCACCATCCACATTGACCCCTTGCCAACCGTGCTGGCAGACTCGGCACAAGTGGCCCAGCTTTTGCAAAACCTCATTGCTAACGCCATCAAATTTCGCGGGTCAGAGGCCCCCATCATCACCGTCACGGCTTTCCGCCAAGAACGCCAATGGTGTTTTCAAATTCGGGACAATGGCATTGGCATCGATCCGCAATATGCCGATCGCATCTTTCAAATTTTTCAGCGTCTGCATAACCGCGAAGAATACGAAGGAACCGGCATCGGCCTGGCCCTTTGTCGCAAAATTGTTGATCGCCATGGCGGGGCGATCGGAGTCGAGTCCCAGCCCGGCCAAGGAGCCACATTTTGGTTTACCTTGCCCGATCCACCCGAGCCATAACTCAATCAAAAACGATCATAGACTTGCTAGATCATCCTCCGGGGTCAGCATAGTCTTGCCTGGGTTTTGCGATCGTCGCCTAGACTGCAATCACGAAACCCCTCCCTCGTTCACTATCCGATCTATAGTAGTTCTGTTTATTTGGTTCTGTGTATCAATGCGATCCCAGCGATCTTGCGTGACAAGGGTTTTCGAGCCTAGATTTTCTGATTTTTATCCAGAATGATCATTGGCTCAACTGATTTGCAATTAAACCTAGAATCAAAATTCGTAAATCCTGGTTGTTTATGAGGGGAACACTTTAACAAAGCTTTTGTAGATAGCCACTAGCATTCATTGCACACCCAGCGATCGCACAATGCAAGATCATTTGTAGATCCAGCCCCCTCCCAAGAAGGATCGCATAATCCATTGATCCATAAATGAAGTGGCACATAAAAAATGGAATGTAATCATAATGCCTGCAAAAATCGTTGAAATTTTGCTGATCGAAGATTCAGTCGTTGATGCCAAACTCACTGAAAAATTATTTGAACGACTGCATATTCCCCACCACCTTCGTCTAATTCGTGACGGGGAAGAGGCGCTGTATCTGCTCGAAGACTGCGCCAACAAACCAAAAAAATACTGGCCAGATCTAGTTTTGCTAGACCTAAATCTACCCCGTAAAAATGGCTATGAAATCTTAGAAACCATTAAGCGACATCCTCTATTAAAGATAATTCCTGTAATCATTATGACAACATCCGATCAGGATGAAGATATTCGCAAGTGCTATGAACTTCACGCCAATGCTTACATCACAAAACCCGACACCTTGCAATCCTTGGTTGAAACGCTGATCGCGATCGAATCATTTTGGCTACGATCAATTAAGCTGCCACCCCATTAATGGGCCACTCGCCAGCAAGATCACACACATCAAATAGGCTGATCCATCCTTCCCCGTACCCGCTATCAACTGAAAACCAGATCAAAATCTAGATCACAGGACTTGTGTAGCAATAATTAAATATTTCTGTGATTAAATAGATCGATACCCAATATTTTTTTGATTACTGACCAAAATCCTAATTCGACCCTTCTATCGTTATTGAAAACTTGATACCTGGCTAGAATCACTATAATTTTTTCCCAATGACTTTGATCTAATTGCCCAAAAATTACCCAACAACTAACCAAGCCTTGACTAAGTAATGGCTAAACACTTATTGCTGTTATTCTCTTTAAGGGCTGTGCAATTGTTTAAAATCGAGCAGTGCCCATGGGGTGATCATTCTCAATATGATATTTTGTAATCTGAGGGATCTAAACAGTGTGACTGCCGATTGCAAGCAGTGATCAAAACCCAAAGATATTGGCCATTTAATGTGACAATTAATCATAATCAAATTATCTTGTCCAGAATCTAGGCTTGTTCAAAATACGTTTCAAACATATTCTTAAACACATTTTCAAACAGAGTTATTGCTTAATCACCAAAATATATGTACTGTTTTATACAGTAGCATCAGTAAATTCACTATCCACCTCGCCAACCTCAAAAGATTGAATCCAGTAACTGAGTCTTTGGCAACTATATCGAATTGGTAATCCATATCTCTTGTTATGATTCATGTCAATTTATTGCCAGGCTTTTGAACAAGGTTGCTTGGCATAACAGTTTGGTTACAATGATGATTATTGAGACAGCATGATGAACATAGGCTTGATTTGCCAATTGTCATCGATTAGGTCGTGAGTATTGGGTTTAACCCTCAGCTATCAGGAGTAAGAATGAAAACTTAGGTCTATGCTGATTTTGGGTCGTGGGTTAGGACTAGAATCGGTATAGAGGTTGAGTCAATATTGACCATTTGCTAGCCCCTGTGATCAATCCTTGAACACAACAATATGGGGCGATTGGGTCAATATTGCCTAGGAATGCGTTGTGTCATTATCAAAGCTTGGCTATTTTGGGGATAGACACTCTGCTCCAAAGACTTAAAATTTAGCTTGATTTTGGGAGTGATCGACCACGATTGTGACTAGATCACTCCAGTAATCATCACAACTAGTATTCCGTTGCCAACTAAGTCTGGTTGAATTCAATACTGGTCATCAAGTGAGGCAAACGATTGCCCAAGTGGATCAGCTTGCGGCGGCAGCGGCGAGCTGGGCAGTTTCGGGCCGGGCAACTCAGTTGTTAGGCTGAGGACAGTAGAAACTCATCACGTTAACGATCGCGCGGGAATGCTACAGGGAGGTCAGTTAGGCGGTGGGTGACGCAGCGATTGAAGTGCTGGTCGTGGAAGACAATCCCACGGATGCGCGATTACTGGAAATGATGTTGGCGAAGGTGACGACCCAGGGATTTCGCTGGCGGCGCGTCGATCGCCTCAGCGATGCGCTGACGCTGCTGAACCAACGTCACTACGATATCGTGCTGCTCGATTTAGCCCTGCCGGATAGCTATGGCCTCGAAACCATCCGCCGGGTTCGATCGGCCGTGGCCGATGTGCCGATCGTCGTGCTGACCGGCCTCGATGACGAGTCCACCGGCCTCGCCTCCTTGCGCGAAGGGGCCCAGGACTATTTGCTCAAGGACGAATTGCGCCCCAATCTGCTCTCGCGGGCCATGCGCTACGCGATCGAACGTCAGCAAATTCTCGACGACCTTTGCCACAGTCGCGGCGAAATCCAGCGCCAAGAATCCTTTCTGCGGGCGATCGTCGATGCCAACCCCAACTTCATTTTTGTCAAAGATGAGCAAGGGCGCTTTGTCCTGGTTAACGAGGCCCTCGCTACGTTCTATAACACCACTCCGATCGGCATGTTGGGCAAAACCGAAGCCGATCTCAACCCCAACGCTGCCCAGGTCGAACATACCCAGCGCGAGGAGCAAACGATTATTGAAACCATGCAGCCCAAATACATTGCCCAAGAGCCGCGCCGCAGCTCCACGGGAGAAGTCCGCTGGTTTCAAACGATCAAAAAACCCTTGCTGCTGCCCAACGCTTCCCAGCGCCAACTGTTGGGCGTGATTACGGACATTACTGAACGCCAGCAAGCCGAAGCCCTTCTGTGGCAACAGGCCGAGCGCGAGCAACTCCTCAGCCAAGTGACCCAACAAATTCGCCGATCGCTCAACCTGGGCGAAATTTTGCAAACCACCGTCCAGACCGTGCGACAGGTCCTCGGCGTTGACCAAACGGCCATCTATCGCCACATCAGCCCGATCGCCAGCCCCGAAAACGAACAGGACGGCGTACTCACCCACACCCTGGAGCTATCGGCCGTCAACCGGCGAGAAACAACCCTTCAAGCAACATCGAGCGAGATTTTGATTGACACCGTTTGCCTGGAGCATCTGTTTCATCTCGCGAAGCATGAAGTGTGGGGCGTGGAAGACGTACTAGCGGAATCCAGTCTACCCATCCCCTATCGGGAATCCGTTGCCGCTGCGGGGGTACGGGCGATCCTGGCCACACCGATTTTGCGCGGGGAAGCGATGCCATCGATGCAGTCGATGCCGTCCAAAATAACCGAGGATCTGCCCGATATTTTGGTTGAAGGCGAAACCCTGGGGGACGATCGCTGGGGCGTGTTGGTGGTCTATCAATGCAACGCCCCTCACCCTTGGCAACCGTGGGAGGTGGAGTTTTTGCAGCAGTTGGCGGGACAGTTGGCGATCGCGATTCAACAGGCAGAACTATACCGACGCTTGGAGGTAGCCAACCGGAAGTTGGAACGCTTAGCAACGCTGGATGGACTCACGGGCATTTCCAATCGTCGCAGTTTTGACGAAGCCCTCGCCCGGGAGTGGCAGCGGGCCCTGCGCCAAAAATCTCCCCTGGCCATCTTGGTGGGGGACATTGACTCCTTCAAGACCTACAACGATCGCTACGGCCACTTGGCTGGCGATGATTGTTTGCGGCAGGTGGCCCGTTCGATCGCCCTGTCCGTCAAGCGATCGACCGACCTCACCTTTCGCTATGGCGGAGAAGAATTCGCCGTCATCTTGCCCGAAACCCAAATCGACGGGGCCATGATTGTGGCCCAGGGTATTTTGGACACCATTCACGATTTACAAATTCCCCACGCCTATTCACCCGTGGCCTCAACTATCACCATCAGCCTGGGTGCTGCCAGCATGATTCCTCGGGCCAATGTGGACCCGTCAGCCCTGGTGGCCGCCGCTGATTTAGCCCTGTTTGAGGCCAAAACACGGGGGCGCGATCGGGCCTGTGCCAACACGAATATTCCGCTTTGATCACCTTAATTTTGAGCGCCTTAATTTTGAATTCCCTTAATTTCGGATCGCCCTAATTTCGGATCGCCCTAATTTTGGATCGCCCTAATTTTGGATCGTCTTAATTGCGATGATCCCCTTCGGCCAGCACCTGTCTAAAGCTATCAATTTCAACGATTCCCGGCGATCGCCCCTAGCCCCGGCGGCCAATTTCGATCCCTTCGATCGCCTCAAAGTAGTCCGCCGCCTCTTGCCACACTTCACGAAAGGACATGGTGGCAGCGCGATCGTTGGGCGACACCAGGTGTTCCCATTGGGTGATGTAATCCGTAACGGTCGTGACCATCGACTCACTAATCGCACTGGCGGGCATTCCAGCCCCGGCAAAGCGATAGATCATCGTGCTGGACAGGTTTTGAATCCGAAATTCGCCGGGCAGGCTGGTGGCTTGGTATGCACCAATTTGCACGGGATCGGGGGAAGGAATTGGAGGCATGGGCCAGGATGTCCAAAATCGGGGCTTTTGCGGTGGTGCGATCGGGGGGTAAAGGATTGATTCCGGTAGGGGCAGGTTTCAAACCTGCCCCTACTGCCCCTAAGAGGCTCCGATCGCGGTGGCTGTTTCGGTGGAAGAGCGCTCCGAGGGGCGGGGTTTGGCTACGCGATCTTCGGGGTAGTCCTTGTCGGGAATCGCGACGGAGGCACGGACAATTTGCCGAAACACGTCGCCCTCAATGATTTCCTCATCTAGGAGCTTATCGACGAGGGTATCGACCAGTTCGCGGTGTTCGCGCAGGATCTGGCGGGCTTTTTCGTAGCAGGTGACGGCGATTTCGCGCACGGTGCGATCGATCTTGGCCGCCACTTCCTCGGAATATTCTGCCTGGGCCATCCAGCCCCGTCCCAAAAAGACTTCCCCGGCTTGGCTTTCGAGGGCCAGGGGCCCCAAGTCGGACATCCCGTAGCGCGTGACCATTTCGCGGGCCAACATTCCCACCACCTTCAGGTCATTGCTTGCGCCGACGGTCACTTCGGGATCGCCGAAGACTTCCTGCTCGGCGGCCCGCCCGCCCAGGGTCATCACGATTCGATCGAGAATCCAAGCGCGGGTGTAGAGGCCGCTATCGACCATTTCTTCGTTAAACACCTGTTGGGCAAAGCCACCGATGCCGCCCGATCGAGGGACGATCGTCACCTTGTTTAGCGGGTCGGAATGCTCCAGCAGGGTCATCAGCAGGGCATGGCCCACTTCGTGATAGGCAATCAAGCGCTTTTTCTTGCTATCCAGCAGAGGCGCGAGTTTCAGGCCGATCGTGATTCGGTCGATCGCGTCGTCGATTTCCTCGGAGCCGATCGCCGGTTTGCGTCGCCGCGCGGTCAGAATTGCCGCTTCGTTTAGCAAGTTCGCCAAATCCGCCCCGGCAAATCCGGGAGTCCGCTGGGCGATCGTCTCGATCGACACCGCCTCCTCCATCTTTTTCGTGCGGGCATGGACTTGCAAAATCGCCAACCGGCCGTTGTAGCTGGGCAAATCCACCGTAATTTGCCGATCGAACCGGCCCGGTCGCATCAACGCCGAGTCCAGCACATCCGGGCGGTTCGTCGCCGCGATAATAATCACGCCCGAGTTGCCCTCAAAGCCGTCCATTTCCGTCAGCAACTGGTTGAGGGTTTGCTCGCGCTCGTCGTTGCCGCCGCCGATGCCCGCCCCCCGTTGCCGCCCCACCGCGTCGATTTCGTCAATGAAGACGATGCAAGGCGCGCTTTCCTTGGCCTTGCGGAACAGGTCGCGCACCCGCGAAGCGCCCACCCCCACGAACATTTCCACAAATTCCGAGCCGGACATGCTGAAAAACGGCACACCCGCTTCCCCAGCGATCGCCTTCGCCAGCAGGGTTTTACCGGTTCCCGGCGGCCCCACCAGCAACACGCCGCGCGGAATCTTCGCCCCGATCGCCGTGAATCGCTCCGGCTGCTTCAGGAACGTCACCACCTCTTGCAATTCTTCCTTCGCCTCTTCCACGCCGGCCACATCGTCGAAGGTCACGCCGGTTTTCGCTTCCATTTGGAACTTGGCGCGGGATTTGCCAAAGTTCATCGCCTGGCCCGAGGCGTTGGCCGTGCGGCGCACAATGTTCACCAGCAGGGCAATCACCAGCCCCACAAACAACAAATTCGCAATCAAACTGAGGGCGGCCGTGCGATCGACCGACTCCTGCACCGACAATTCCACACCCTTGGCGCGGGCCTTTTCGATCAGCTCCGAGTTGCGCTCAAACAGCGTCACCTCGTAGGGCGAGCCGGCCCGGCCGTTTTGTTCCAAAAAGACCCGCGCCAGTTGCTCCGACGGAAACAAGTCGATGCGTTTTACCTCGCCCGCGTCCAGTTTTTGCATCAGGTCGCCATAGGTCAGCGTGCGGCCGCGCCGCTGGGAACCGGGGCTGTTGGGGCTGGGCTGGGCTACGGACGCATTCGGGGAGGATTCGGGGGACGGTTCCGGCGATCGATCCTGGGCCGTGGCGGGAGCCGCGAGGGCTAACAGGTTCAGCAGCAAGAGGGCTGAGGCGATCGCCCGTCGCCGTCGGCCACGGAATCGGCTTTGGGTCGCGCCTCTCGGGCTGGATTGGGGACAGGCATCCGCCCCGTCACGGTGCGATCGGGTGGCGGATTGGCGCAATAATCCCAGTCGAGAGTCGATTCCAAAAAAGCGCATCATGCTGCAAGCTGCTGGCGGTGTTGACTCTTTCTAGTCTAGCTTGCTCGGCTAAGACCTTTAATCCGTTGGCTTAGCCGGTTATTGATCGCCCACGCGCCGATCGCCCACGGCCCCAAAAATCGCCTCCGGGTGAACGTAGTGCTTAAACTCCAGCAAGTTGTGGAACGGGTCTGCCAAAAACGCCGTGTAGTGTTCCAGTTGCTCGCCTGGAAAGCGCTGGCGGGGTGGTTGTTCAAAGGGCAGGTTGTGGGCCTGCGCGCGATCGATCAGCGCCTGCCAATCGGTCAGTTGGGCAAACACCAACCCAAAATGACGCGGATAAATGCCCTTTTGGGGCTGACAAGCATCGGGGCTGACGTGGGCCACGATTTGATGACCATAAAGCTGCAAAATCAGCGAATTTGGGCCTTCACGACCCGCCGTACAACCCAGCCCATCCACGTAAAAGGCTTTGGTTTGGGCTAGATCACTGACGGGAAAGGCCAGGTGAAACAGGGCGATCGCCTGAGGAGTGTCCGCCGCAAAGGGCTGGTCAAGGGAGTCAAGATCAGGGGACATCGGCAACAGGGGCTGGTCAAGATATTCAAACTTATCTTCAGGAATAACTCTCAACGGACATCACCGGCAAATGCCTGCAAAACATTGACCTGATAGCATGGCAGCAAGGCGGCGACCTGTCTCATCGGTGGGGATGCCGGAATGTCGCACAACATTTGCAGATTGGGAGATGGTGGTGGTGGGATTGGAGGCGATCGCGGCGCACCCTTGGCTAACGGCGGTGGGGCTGAATACGGTGTTGCTGGCGATCGTGGCGATCGCCCCCAAAAAGCTGCTGACCCCAGCGGGGATCGTCCATGCCTGGATTTTGGGTGTGTTGGTGTGGGGCTGCATGGGCTGGCCGGGCTATGCGGTGGTGGGCTTCTATTTCCTGGTTGGCTCGGCGGTGACGCGGGTGGGCCTGGCGCGCAAGGAAGCGGCGGGGATCGCGGAGAAGCGATCGGGCGCGCGGGGCCCGGAAAATGTGTGGGGATCGGCGATCGGCGGGGCCCTCTGTGCCGTCGCGATCGGGGGGCTAGGGGCGATCGACAATCCGGGGATGGCCGCCACCTGGCTGCCGTTGTTGGGCCTGGCCTACGCGGCCAGCTTCAGCGCCAAGCTCTCGGACACCTGCGCCAGTGAAATCGGCAAAGCCTACGGCCGGCGGACGTTTTCCGTGATTTCCTTCCAACCCGTCCCAGCGGGTACAGAGGGAGCGGTCAGCCTAGAGGGAACGATCGCCGGGATCGTCGCCTCGATCGCCCAAGGGTTGGTGGCCTGGGCCGTGGGGCTGGTGTCGCCCTGGGGGGTGCTGGGATGCGCGATCGCCGCATTCCTGGCTACAACGGTGGAAAGTATTGTGGGCGCGACGTTACAGGAGCAGCAGCCATGGTTAACAAACGAGGTCGTCAACGGTCTGCAAACCGTGCTGGCCGCTCTGCTGGCGATCGCGATCGGCTGGCCGATCGTCACCCCCTAGAGGTCGAGATGTCACCAGAACTGGAGTTGGAACCGGAGCAATCCTCCTCGCCGGCCGTTGCTTTGGAGCCTGGGGAAGTGCCCCGATCCGAAATTTCACCCGAAATTCCATCCGAAACGCCAGCCGAAACGCAATCAACAACTTCATCAGATTCATCAGATCAGTCTGACCTGAGCCTGGGGGACTTGGCCCGATCGGCGATCGAAAAGCATTTAACCAAGGCCTGTCGGCACGAGGCGGCGGTTTTGAAGGATCGCGATCCCGAGGAGTTGCACCAAATGCGGGTGGCCCTGCGGCGACTCCGATCGGCCCAAGTGGGCTTTGCGGTGGCGATCGATCTGCCCAAGCGGGCGGGCGATCGGGCCGTGGGCAAGGTGGCGAAAATTTTGGGCGAGCTGCGCGATTTGGATGTGATGGACGAGGCCCTGCGCGATCGCTATCAGCCCCATTTGCCCGAAGACGAACAAGCCCTGCTCCAAACGGTGCGCGATGACCTGGCCGCGCAACGCCACAAGGTTTTTAACCGCGTGGCCAAAACCCTCCAAAAACGTGAGTGGCCGCCCCTCAAAGCAGCGCTCACCAATTGGGTTGCCAAACCTCGCCTGCGACCGGCGGCGGCCTGGCCCGCCACCACGATCGTGCCCGATTTGTTGCTGCCCCTGTTGTCGCACTGGTTGATGCATCCGGGCTGGCTGGTGCAGATGGGCGGGCGATCGGTCACGGATCTATCGTTGCTCGAATGGGCCGTCGTCCATGATTTGCGCAAGATGGCCAAACGCCTGCGCTATCAGATGGCGCTCTTTTCGGAGTTTTACGGGAGTGACTACGAACGCGAATTGGCAAAAATTGGCGACATTCAGACAGTTTTGGGCGATTTGCAAGATATTTCTGTGTTGGAAACCTTCCTGGTCAAGGCGATCGGGATTCAGTGGGCGACCGATGCACCGATTTGGGCGCAGTTGCTCGATCGGCAGCGCGATCGCACCTGGGAGGCCTGGTTGCTCCTCCAGGCGCAGTTTGAGCACCCGCGCCAGCGCCAAAACTTGCGCGACGTGGTGAATCATTTAATTCGCTGATTAATTGGCTGATTAATTGGCTAAGACTCAACCGGGGTAAGCGATCGGGCGGACTGCAATACCTGAAGATGACATTGCAGCATGGCGGCGGCGGTGGTGCGGCAGGGGGGCCGATCGGGCGCACACCACCAGCCCGTGGCCCGATCGGGCGATCGCCAAAAGTCCAGATGGGGCAAGCCGGGATCTGCCCAAAATTGCTCGCGCCCCGCGCCCAGCCAACGGGAACTGTCATGGGTCCAGCGATCGTGACTGAATCGATAGACCGACAGACCAGTCGGCAGCGGCACACCCCAACCATCCCAGGCAAACACGGCCCGCACCCGGCCGCCCTGCCGCTGCCAGATCTTGGCGGCTCCCAGGGCTGCCACCACTCCGGCACTGAAGCCAATCAACCCGATCGGCTGGCGCGGATTGACCTGGGCAATGGAGTCCACCACGCGATCGGGACGATAGGTGGCATCGTCCACAACCATGGGACGGGGCCAGGACGGTTGCCAAATGGTCTCCACAAACCGTTGCGTTGCGGGGCGATCGGCAAACCCTGGACAAATCCAAACTAATACCAATTTCCTAAAGTCCTGCTACTGAGAAGGCGCTCATCAACCAATCCCATTGCGTCAAGCTCTTGACCGTTTCCGCTGACAACTGCCTCACCCACTTGCTGAGCTGTTTCTGTAAGTCCTCCA
>QLAH01000270.1_pt1 | contig 36163 bp, 34 predicted proteins | sample 4693081 | NCBI WGS metagenome assembly QLAH01 (sample SAMN09425401, study PRJNA476045) | Lake water metagenome, whole genome shotgun sequencing project. | reverse complement strand
TGCTCGGCTGCCACCGGCGGATCGGCTTGGGGTACGTCGACGCCGGGGCGGAGGTCGACGGGTGCTGCCGGTGCTGTGTCGCCAGGCGCGGTGGTGGTCGATACGCCAGGCAGGCCCTCGACCGGCGCCGCCTGTTCGGCGGGCACCTGCGGCGACGGCGCTGTCTGCGCCAGCAACGGGGCGGCAAAACCGAGCAGCACGCTGCCCGCCATCAAACCCCTGGTGGTGCGGGACAAACCCGGCATGCCGCGCCAATACTCCGAATCAACCGGTGAACCATAGCAAATCCGCCGCTATCAGCGCCGGCATTGTGGCGGATTTGATGGGCGCTCGCATCGACCAAGGCGAGGCAACTGGAGAGCCGGACGACGATCCCGAGCGGGAGGGAGGGGCCAGCTCGGAAGACGAGCGCACCATGGACGGGGGGAGCCGCATAGGGGTGCGCAGCGTCCGGCTCTCTCAGTCATCGGGGGAGGTGGGACGCACACTCGCTCCGGTGCATTGCAGAACCAGTTTGGTTCCGTTTCGGTCACGAATCGCATTCCCAAGATCAATAATAACTCTGCGCTCTTAAGCGCGAGTTAACGATGATCGCTGGCTGCTCCAAAAGCTGAGGGGCGCCGCAGCGCCCCTGGTCGGTCGCGAGTCCGAGGGCGATCTAGAACTCGGACCAGTCCTGCTTGACCGCCGCGTTGCCATGGCTGGCAGCCTGCGGCCGATGTGCTGGTCGCGATCGCTCGACCGCCGACGTGTGGCTGCGGGCGGCCGACGCCCCAGATCGACCCGAGATGGTAAAACTCGCCACGATCGTGTCGAGCTGGCCGGCCTGCGCTTCTGTCTGCTCGATGGCTGCGTTGGTTTCTTCCACCAGCGCAGCGTTGTGCTGGGTCATTTCGTCCATCTGGCGCACGGCGCTCGACACTTCGCCGATGCCCTGGGCCTGCGACTGGCTGTCGTTGGCGATGCCGTCCATCAGCTCGGAGGTGGAGCGAACGCCTTCGAGCATTTCCTGCAGGCTCGAGGCGGCCTCGGCCACCAGCTTGGTGCCGCCGGCGACTTCGGTGCCGGACTGTTCGATCAGCGCCTTGACGTCGGACGAGGCTTCAGCGGCCGACTGGGCGAGACGGCGGACTTCCACGGCGACCACGGCAAAGCCCTTACCGGCTTCACCCGCACGCGCCGCTTCCACCGAGGCGTTCAGCGCCAGCAGGTTGGTCTGGAAGGCGATGTCGTCGATCATGCCGATGATGTTGGAGATCTTGGACGAGGACTGCGTGATGCGGTCCATGGCGCCGGTCGCCTGCTGCATCACCGTGCCGCTCTGCTCGGCGATGGAGAAGACGCTGCGGGCCGTGGCACTGGCGTCCTTGGCACTCTTGGCGTTCTGCATGACCGTGTTGGCCAGCTGCTCCATGGCGGCAGAGGTCTCTTCGATGGTGGCCGCCTGCTTGGTGGTCCGTTCGGAGAGGTCGTTGGCGCCGGCGAGGATTTCGCCGGTGGCGAGCTTGAGCGAGCTCGAGGTGTCGCGCAGCTGGCCGAGGATATCGGTGAGCTTTTCGGCCACCGAGTTGGTGCTGTCCTGCAGGTTCTTGAAGGCGCCCTTGTAGGAGCCTTCCATACGATGGGTGAGATCCTGCTCCGCCAGGGCGCCGAGAACGCTGCCAGCGTCGGAAAGGGCCGTGTTGAGCGTGTCGAGCATGCTGTCGAAGTTGCTGGCGACGCGGTCGAGATCGGGGTCGTTGAAGGTTGAATCCACCCGGCGGGTGAAGTCGCCGTCCACGGCAGCGCCGATGACCGAGTCGAAGGTGGCCTGGAAGCGCTGCATCGTTTCGGCGCGGGCAGCCGCAGCCGCAGCAGCGGTGCTCTTTTCGGCCTCGGCCTGGCGGGCTGCACGCCCGTCGGACTGGAAGACCTCAAGAGCACGGGCCATCTGGCCAAGCTCATGACCAGAATCGGTGCCGCCGATCTTCTGCTCCAGGTCGCCTTCCGACATGGAGCGCATGACGCGGGTCATGCCGGAGATGGCGCCGGAGAACCAGCGGGCGACGAAGAAGGCGATCAGCGCGCCAACTATGATGCCAACGGCGGAGACGACGAGAACCAGCGTCTGTTCAAACTCGATGATCCCGAGGGCCTGGGGGCCAACGGTGTTCTGCTTCTCCTTGGCCTTGTCGGCCATGGCATTGTAGAGGTCGGCCATCTTGAGGCTGGACTCCTCGGCGACCTCGCCCTGGGCGATGAAAGCCGCGGGGTCACCCGAAGCCATCGTCACGAGCTTTTCGAACTCGGTCTTGTAGACGCCGGCCAGTGCGGTGACTTCCTCGATCGCGGCGACGGCTTCCGGATTGTCGACGAACACGGCGTAGCCGTCGGCGTCGGTGGTGGCGACGTCATCGATCCAGACGCGAACCTCTTCGGCTGCTTCCGGCGTCTTGTAGGCAATATAGCGCTCGAGCGAGAGCCGCAGCGAGGCCACGTCGGCCTTGTAGTCGTTGATCTCCATGGTCTCGCGGGCAGCGCCGCGATACTCGGTGAAGATGTCCTTGGCAACGTTGGCGCCGATATAGCCAACAGCACCGACGCCGATCAGCAGAGCCATTAGTGCGCCAAAGGCGAGATAGAGACGTGTCGCAATCGACATCCGAGAAAACAGCGCCATTGGCAAAAACCCCGTAGATTGACCAGTCTGTGTTGGGTCCAGAATCCAGCAGTTAGGTTAAGGATGCCTTGCTGGCGCAACGAATCGGATCAGAAAGCGCTCTGATGTCGCGTGGGTGTGACCGACTGGTGTGCCGAAACGGCCAGTCAGCTGTCGGAGGCTGCAAGTTGGAGCCGTCCGACGGCTTCTCAAGCGTGTCTCGGAAGGCGGCGTGCGTGTCAGGATTAGCCGTGAACTTCTGTTAGGTGGGCTTGTGAGTTTCTTCCTCCGCTTTGCTGGCGAGGTCGCCCAGCATGTCGACTAGTTCGTCAAGCGCCGAAGGGACAGACACCTTCGTGCTGGTCTTCTGATCAAAGAGATCAAAGGCCTTTTGTAGGTATTTCGCCGCGAGGTAGAGCCAGTGTGGGTCTGCGTCGAATTCGATCAGCTTGCCAATCAAATGGCGCCGGTGGGTTGGGTTCTCGCAAACTACGGCGTTCAATCGTCCTACGTGGAACCAGTTAGAGTGCACTGCTGAACTAAACGGCTGATAGACATAGTTGTAAAAGTCTAGGTAACCAGCCTCTTCGGCCATCGCCCGCGCCGTCATCCCAGACCAACTACCCAAGTTGACTTCGACAAGTTGCTCCATTCGATGCGCGTCAAGCCAAGCCTGCAAGTTCTCGATGTATTCGCTGTGCTCTTCGGCCTCGCCATCACCACTCGACATTGCCTTTCGGCGGTGTGCGATCTCCAGCTTCACAGCGCCAAGGCCATCGTCCACGAACCGGGCGGCGCGTGACTTTGAGTCCCCAGCGAAAATCCATGCCAAAGTTATGAAGACATCAGCCATTCCTCTGAGAAGCATCGGCGCTATGTGCGGGTTCCAAGTCGATGGAGCCAACGCGATCTCAAGAGCGATCGTAGTCTGGCGAGATAGCAGAGCAGCTACGACGTCAGTAACCTCAACGTTATGTAGGTCGAACTTCCACGCATTTAGCCGCGCGTATAGCTCTCGTCGTGCGGTGTTGCGAAAGCTGAAGACGACTCGAGCGGTCTCGCCGTCCGGAATGTCCTCGTCCTCAGCATCCGGAAACGCGGAGTTGCAAGATCCGATCGCGCCCACTCGATCCCAAAAAAACTTCAGCCATGCCTCATTGTGAACAAAGCCTTCGTTGTCACGGATATCTCTGATCATGAGAGACAGTGGAGCACCCGCCCGAAAGCTAGCGGCCGCGGCTTTGGACCGCTCGGTCGTTGGGTAGTCCGATATGTGTTGGAAGTCCTCCTGTACTTTTTCCCATATATGCGGAGGCATTTTCAGTTTGCCTTGCTGCAGCTCCATCGATGTTACTGTAGCCAACGTCAGTGCAGCGGGTCGGCCAAGCCGGTCGTAAAGTGCCTCTAGTGCTATAGAAAAGCTCTCAACATCTGAATCCGTCGCAAACACATCTGAAATCAGGAAGTTCAACGGATTATCTGGGCAAATCTGGCAGAAGCCCTTTAGGGCATCTTGGATCCCCTCGAGCTTGTGACCGTTTAGCAGTCGCCTGATCTTCGACTTTTGTTCGTCGGCCAGAGCTCGAAAGGATGAAAGAGTAGCATACAATGGTGCTGGCAAAGTGTCTGATGCTTTGGCTGCGGCATTGCCAATGGCCTCAGCGAGGCTGGCCCCCTTTGCCACCCCATGAAAATCGATCAGAAGCCAAATCCAAATCACTTCTGGGACTAGCTGACGAGTCCAAGAATAAGGTGCATGTTTGTCGCCTAAGACGTGAAGGATCGGAGGTAGCAGGCGCTGCCCTTTCCTCACATGATCAGACAACACACCGGTCGATTTCTGTTTTTTTCCGCTCATGATCTCCTTTTACAGGAGCGATTTCTGTGAGGCCAGCGTTGGAGCGGCGCGGCTGGGCAGAGTGTTGAGCCCCCACTTGGTTGTCCCTGACTGAACGCTAGAAGATCGAGACCTTCTCGCCGCCGTTCACCCTGTCCATGACCAGTTTGCAGGGGGCGCTGAGCTTTTTGTAGTTGGCGTTGAGGCAGTCCTGCATGGCGTCGCCATAGCTGACGCCTTCGCAGTAGGCCTTGCCGTCGTCGCCGCATTTGCTCGAGAGCTCGAACACCGAGACGGCTAGGGCGCTGCCGGTGAGGGCGAGGCTGACAAGGACGGTCAGAACAAGACGGCGCATCGGGGTTCTCCTGAAATCCGGCGTCGGGTCCGCCGACGCTGGTCGAGTTAGGCACGGCGACGGGCCGGGGAGCAAGCCGTGGCGGCGACCTTTTGGGCAAGTCCTTGGCTCAAACGACCAGGCCCTTCTGCCCCCAATGAGCGTCCCCCAAGAAAAAGAGCCCGGGAGTTTCCTCCCGGGCCCGATCTTTTCACCAGCGGTGCGGTTTATGCCGCGCCGGTCATGTGGGCCAGCACTGCGAGCAGCAGCAGGGCCACGATGTTGGTGATCTTGATCATCGGGTTCACGGCAGGGCCTGCCGTGTCCTTGTAGGGGTCGCCGACGGTGTCGCCGGTGACCGACGCCTTGTGGGCGTCGGAGCCCTTGAGGTGCTTGACGCCGGCGCTGTCGACGAAGCCGTCTTCAAAGCTCTTCTTGGCGTTATCCCAGGCGCCGCCACCGGCGGTCATGGAGATGGCGACGAAGAGGCCGGTGACGATCACGCCCATGAGCATGGCGCCGAGAGCCGAGAAGCCTGCCGCAGCGCCAGCGATCCAGTAGATGGCGATGAAGACCACGATGGGGCTCAGGACCGGGAGCAGCGACGGGATGATCATTTCCTTGATCGCCGCCTTGGTCAGCATGTCGACGGCCCGGGCATAGTCGGGCTTGGACGTGCCGGCCATGATGCCCGGATCCGCCTTGAACTGCCGACGGACCTCGACCACCACCGCCTGCGCGGCGCGGCCGACGGCGGTCATGGACATGCCGCCGAAGAGGAAGGGCAGCAGACCACCGAAGAGCAGACCGACGACCACGTACGGATCGGCCAGCGAGAAGGTCAACGGCCCGAGACCATAGAAGAACGAGCCCTCGGCCGCGTTGGCGGAGAAGTACTGCAGGTCCTGGGTATAGGCAGCGAACAGCACCAGGGCACCGAGGCCGGCCGAACCGATGGCGTAGCCCTTGGTGACGGCCTTGGTGGTGTTGCCGACAGCGTCGAGCGCATCGGTATTGTGGCGCACTTCCTTGGGCAGGCCGGCCATTTCGGCAATGCCGCCGGCATTGTCGGTGACCGGGCCGAAGGCGTCGAGCGCCACGATCATGCCGGCCAGAGCCAGCATGGTGGTGACGGCGAAGGCGATGCCGAACAGGCCGGCAAGGTTATAGGTGACGATGATGCCGACGATGATGACGAGCGCCGGGAGCGCGGTCGATTCCAGCGAGACCGCGAGGCCCTGGATAACGTTGGTGCCGTGGCCGGTCACCGAGGCTTCGGCGATCGAGTTCACCGGGCGCTTGCCGGTGGCGGTGTAGTATTCGGTGATGACGATGATCAGCCCGGTGATGACGAGGCCAGCAATGCCGCACCAGAACAGGCTCCACGGGGTGAACTGCTTGCCGCCTTCGACGCCCAGCTGCACGTCGAGCCCGCCGAAGGTCCACATCAGCACCGGCAGCAGCGCGACGAGCGACAGCACGCCGGTGGCGATCAGGCCCTTGTAGAGGGCGTTCATGATGTTGTTGTCGGCACCCAGCTTCACGAAGTAGGTGCCGATGATCGAGGTTATGACGCAGGCGCCGCCGATGGCGAGCGGCAGCACCATGCCGGCGAGCTTGAAGGCGTCGGGCAGCACGATGGCGGCCAGCACCATGGTGGCGACGGCAGTCACCACATAGGTTTCGAACAGGTCGGCCGCCATGCCGGCGCAGTCGCCAACATTGTCGCCCACGTTGTCGGCGATGGTGGCGGGATTGCGCGGATCATCCTCGGGGATGCCGGCTTCCACCTTGCCCACCATGTCGCCGCCGACGTCGGCACCCTTGGTGAAGATGCCGCCGCCGAGGCGGGCGAAGATCGAGATCAGCGAAGCGCCGAAGCCGAGGGCCACCAGCGCGTCGATGACGGTGCGGCTGGTGGGCGCAAAGCCCATGCCGGTCAGCACCATGAAGTAGAGCGTCACGCCGAGTAGGCCGAGGCCGGCGACGAGCAGGCCCGTTACCGCGCCCGACTTGAACGCCAGGTCGAGGCCGCCGGCCAGCGACTTGGTCGCCGCCTGGGCAACGCGCACGTTGGCGCGCACCGAAACGTTCATGCCGATGAACCCGGCGGCACCCGAGAGCACCGCGCCGATCAGGAACCCGATCGCGGCATAGATCCCCAACAGGAAGAACGCCAGCACCAGGATGACGACGCCGACGATGGCGATGGTGGTGTACTGGCGCTTCAGATAGGCGGAGGCGCCTTCGCGCACCGCGGCAGAAATTTCCTGCATGCGGGCCGATCCCGCATCGGCCTTCATCAAGGCCTGCGTGGTGACCACGCCGTAGACAATGGAGAGCAGACCGCACACGACGATCGCCCAGAGCAAGACATCCATAGAACAGGTTCCCTCGGTTTAGAGGCCGACAGGGAACGCTCCATAGTTGTGGCGGGCGCAAACGCGCACACCCCTCCTCGCCCCCTGGCGACGCGTATGGTGAGGTTGTGCCAAATCGTCACATTCCGTCAACGTCAATTGCGACGGTGGATCATGGTCGGGAACCGGATTTCGCTCAGGCGAGGCCTTTGCTCAGCAGAACGATGTAGATCATCGCCCCGTAGGTGAGCTGGTGGGTGATCTGGTCGACGCCGTGCAGCGTCCAGAAGCGGCGCGGCTGGGTGTCGACATGCACGCCCTTCGAATAGTGGATCTTCGAATAATCGAGCAGGTAGTGGACGACGAACTCGGCCAGCACGAGCCCGACCAGCGCCAGCCAGGGTGTGCCGGCGACCAGCAGCACCACAAGGCTCATCCCGGCGTGGATACCGGCGTGGGCGTAGCCACCGACCTTGCGGAAATCGCCCTTCCCGGCCAGCATCCAGCCCGGCTGCATGAAGTAGTCGGCGACGTAGTGCTTGAGTTCCAGGCCGATGAACAGCAGGAAGAATAGTGCGACCATCCAGTCTTGTCCCTCGCGATCGACACCTTGTGCCCGGCGCCGTTCCCCCGAAGCAAGATGCTTACAGCCAAGTCGGGGTGAGGCAAGCCCAGAGTTTTGCGCTATAGTCAGCTTGGGACGCCACTATTCATCCACGGTTCAGGGGCGCTATGGCAACGCGTCCGCGCCAACCGGTGCGTTCGGCGGAGGCAGGAGAGTTTCGATGCGTGCATTGGTCTTGCTGTTTACATTTCTGGCCGGTTTCGCTGCCGGCCCGGCCTTTGCCGATGCCACCGGCAAGGCGCTCGACGTCGATCGCGACGCCCGCGCCGAGACGAAAGCCGGCATCAAGGAACTCACCGTCGGCGCCGACATCTTCATCGGCGATCGCGTCGTCACCGATGCGCGCGGGCTGGTGCAGATCCGCTTCTCCGACGCCAGCAAGCTGGTGGTCGGCCCCAATTCATCGCTGCTGATCGAGGATTACCTGCTGCGCGCCGACGGTTCGGGCGGCAAGTTCGCCATCAACGCGCTGTCGGGCACCTTCCGCTTCGTCACCGGCGGCGCCCCCAAGGACCGCTACCTGATCGAGACGCCGACCGGCACGATTGGCGTGCGCGGCACCAGCTTCGATTTCAACAGCGACAGCCGCCACATGTCGCTGATTCTGTACCATGGCGCGGTGGTGCTCTGTAACAAGGCTGGAAGCTGCGTCACCGTGGATGACATCTGCGAGATCGGCATGGCCGACCTCACCGAGGCCGAGATCCTCGGCATTGCCACCGAGATGACCAATGCCGAGCGCAACCAGATGCGCGGCATGTTCCCCTATGCCGACAACCAGGCGCCGCTGCTCGGCCAGTTCCGCATCACGCAGGCGCGCGAGTGCTTCAACCGCTCGGTGGTGCCGACCGTGCAGGAAGACCCGGCGACCAATAGCAACCAGCCGGACGACCCCTACGACGACAAGGGCCGCGGCTGACGCCGTCCGACCATGCTCCGCCGGCTGCTGCCCGCGTTTGTCGGCCTCGTCATCGTGGTGCTGCTGACGGTGTTGCGGGTCGGTGATCCGTTTCCGGTGCAGGTGGCGCGGGAGATCGGCTTCGACTTTTTCCAGCGGCTGCACCCCCGGCCCGATGCCGACCTGCCGGTCCGAGTCGTCGATATCGACGAGGCGTCGCTCCGCGAACTGGGGCAGTGGCCCTGGCCGCGCGACCGGCTGGCGACCATTGCCGACCGGCTGGGCGAACTCGGTGCGGCGGCAGTCGGGTTCGATATCCTGTTTCCCGAGCCGGACCGGATGTCGCCGCAGCGGCTAGCCGCGCTCTTGCCCGGTGTCGATGCGGCAGCCTTGCCCGACCATGACGCGACGTTCGCGGCTGCGCTGGGCCGAACGCCCTCGATCCTCGGCTTCTCGCGCACGCCGGACGCGCCGCCGCTCGCCGGCGCGGCCAAGGGCGGCTTCGCCATCTCCGGTCCAGACCCGACCGCGTCCATCCCCTACCTCACCGGCGTCGCCGCGCCGCTGCCGATGCTGCGCGATGCGGCGCCCGGGCTCGCGGCGCTGAGCCTCAACACCGAGCTGTCAACCAGCGCCGTGCGGCGGTTGCCGATGGTCTGGACCAATGGCAGCACCCTGTTCCCGACGCTGCCGCTCGAAGCGCTGCGCATCGCCTTCGGGCTGTCGGGCGTGGTGGTGTTCGGCGATACCGCCGAGGAGGGCTATGTCGAAGCGGTGCGGGTCGGCGATATCACCATCCCCACCACCTCGACCGGCGACCTGTGGCTCTACTACAGCCGCCCCGACCCGAACCTGTCGGTCTCCGCGAAAGACCTGCTTGGCCCGCAATACCGCTCACTGCGCGACCGGCTCGAGGGCCATATCGTGCTGATCGGCACCTCGGCCTCGGGCCTGCTTGACCTCCACAACACCACGCTTGGCGACAACGTGCCCGGCGTCACCATCCACGCCCAGGCGATCGAGCAGATCCTCTCGGGCGCCTTCCTCACCCGGCCCGACTGGGTGCAGGGGCTCGAATGGTTCGAGTTCCTGGTGCTGGGCGCGCTCCTGGTGCTGGTCGTCCTGACGCTGGGTCCGATCGCCGGGCTCGCCGCCGGCTTCGCCTCGCTCGCCGCTTCGGTCGGGCTCTCATGGTGGCTGTTCATCAACCAGGGGATCATGCTCGATCCGAGCTTCCCGCTGATCGGGCTGACGCTCACCTACCTGGGCCTCGTCTTCCTGCGCTTTCTTACCACCGACGTGCAGAAAAAGCAGATCCGCCGCGCCTTCGGCTATTACGTCGCGCCTTCGCTGCTGGCCGAGATCGAGAAGAACGGCGACCGGCTGAAGCTCGGCGGCGAGATGCGGCAGGTGACCGTGATGTTCTCCGACATGCGCGGCTTCACCTCATTGAGCGAAACGCTGGGGCCCAAACAGATCCTCGCCATCCTCAACACGCTGTTCGGGGCGCTGGGGGCCGAGATCGTCGGCAAGTACGGCACTATCGACAAGTTCATCGGTGACGCGATCATGGCATTCTGGAACGCTCCGGTGGATGTTCCGGGCCACGAGGAGCGTTCGCTCGAAGCGGCGCTCGGCATGCGGCGGCGGCTCGCCGAGTTGAATGATCGCGATGCGTTCGGGCTCAGGGCCGCCGGGGCGCCCGTCGACCGGCTGGGCATCGGCATCGGGCTGAGTACCGGCGAGGCGCTGGTGGGCAATATGGGACTCGATACGCGCTTCGATTACTCGGCGCTTGGCGATACGGTGAATGTCGCGAGCCGGGTCGAGGGGTGCTGCAAGGAAGTCGGCTACGATATCGTCATCGCCGATCCGCTGCGTCGCGCCGCGCCGGATTTCGCCATGCTGGAGGCTGGGGCCGTCGCGCTCAAAGGCAAGGCGGGGCGGGTGCCGATCCACATCCTCGTCGGCGACAAGGCGATGGCCGAGACCGGCACGTTCCGCCTGCTGCGCGCCAGCCACGCCGAGGCGCTGGCGGCGCTACGCGACGGGCGGGACGCGCGCGGCGCCATCGCCGAGTGCATGGCTCTGGCCCGGCAGATCGAGCCTGGACTGAAGGGCTTCTATGACCACCTGCCGGCTCGCGCCGCCGACCTGCGGTCGGCTCAGCCGGCCGAGTAGGCCTGCCGCATCTCCTCGATCTCGTCGAGGGCGGCCACGAGCGGGGCCCAGTCGTCGCGCTCGGCGATCGGGGCCCACAGGGCCTCCATCTCGTCGATCAGCATGGTGCGCGGTGTCTCGCGAGCGAAGTACGGGTGGTCGAGGTTGGCATCGTCAGCCCTCGGATGGGCCGCGAGCAGGCCGGCCAGCGTCTCGAACGAAGGGCTGCGATAGTGCGCGGCCGCCGGGCTCCGCATGGCGCGCGAACCGTCGCCGCCGCGCCAGTCGAAGAAGAACTGCTCGTACGGCATCTGCGTTTCGTGGAGGAAGTTGAACACCTCCTGCACCAGCGTCGAATCCGCCTCGATGCCGAGCGATTGCAGCCCGAGCCGCCGCCGCACGGCGCCCCAGACCGCCGTCTGGAACTTCGGCCAGAACCGGTTCAGCCCCGCCTCGAGTTCGGGATGTTCGCCCAGCGGCAGCAGCACTTCGGCAAGCCGCGTCAGGTTCCATGCCAGCACGTCCGGCTGCCGCCCGAAGGCATAGAGGCCGTTCTGGTCAAAATAGGCGGCGGTGAAGACCGGGTCATAAGTCGGCAGGAAGCGCCACGGGCCGTAGTCGAAGCTCTCGCCGGTGATGTTGATGTTGTCGGTGTTGAGCACGCCGTGCACGAAGCCGGCGGCGATCCAGTTCGCGCCGGTCTCGGCCACCGCTTCACTCACCGCGCCGAGGAATTTTGCGGCCCGGCCGTTGTCCCCTTCGGTCCACAGCGCCGGGTAGTAGTGCTTCACCGAGTGGTCGAGCAATTCGCGAAGCCGCTCCGGCTCCTGCAGGTAGCTCAGGCGCTGGAACGAGCCGATCCGCACATGTGAGTGGCTCAGCCGCACCAGCACCGAGCCGCGTGTCGGCGACGGCTCGTCGCCGCGCTCCAGTTCCTCGCCGGTTTCGGTCAGGCTCAGCGACTTCGAGGTGTCGACGCCGAGGGCTTCGAGCATCGCGGTCGCCAGCACCTCGCGCACGCCGCCCTTCAGCGTCAGCCGCCCATCGCCGCCCCGCGACCACGGGGTGCGGCCCGAGCCCTTGGTGCCGAGGTCCATAAGCCGCCCATCGCGCAGATCCTCGAGCTGGGCAAAGAGGAAGCCGCGGCCGTCGCCGAGATCCGGGTTGTAGGTCTGGAACTGGTGGCCGTGATAGCGCAGCGCCAGCGGCTGGCTGAACGAGCCGGGCAGCGGTTCGAAGCGGCCAAAATGGTCCACCCACTGTGCGTCGCTTAGCAGGTCGAGCCCGACAGTCGCAGCAGCGCGCTGGTTGCGATAGCGCAGAATGTTCTCGGGAAATTGGGCGGGACGGACGGCATCGAAGAAGCCTTCGCCAAGTTCGGCATGCGTGGTGCGGGGTTTGACTGTCACCGCCGGAATACCCCCACGACCTCCACATGCGTCGAGTAGGCAAACTGATCGACCGGGGTGACGCGGTCGAGCTGGAAGCCACCGGCGATCAGGATCGCGGCGTCGCGGGCGAAGGTCTTGGGGTCGCACGATACTGCAACCACCGTCTTCACCTTGGATCGCGCCAGTTCGCGGCACTGCGCCTCGGCACCGGCGCGCGGCGGATCGAACACCACGGCATCGAAGGGGGCGAGTTCGATCGGTGCCAGCGGGTCGCGGAACAGGTCGCGCGCCTTCGCTTCGACCGGCTTCAGCCCCTGCGTGTGGTTGAAGGCCTTGATCAGCGCCGCAATCGCCTGCCGGTCGCTGTCGGCGGCATAGACGCGGGCGGTTTCGGCGAGCCGCAGCGCGAACGGCCCGACGCCCGAGAACAGGTCGGCCACGGCCTTCGCCTTGCCGACGCCCTCGACAACCAGCCGCGCCAGCGTCGCTTCCGCCGCTTCGGTCGCCTGCAGGAAGCTGGCGGGCGGGATTTCGACCAGCGAGCGCCCCATCTTCACCGCCGGCGGGTGCGCCATGAACACCGGGTCGCCGTTGAAGGTGAGCCGCGCCAGCTTGTGGGTGCGGGCAAACTCGCCCAGCTGCGCCGGCTTCAGCTTGCGCTCCGATTTCACCGACATGTCCAGCCCGGTATCGGTGGCGGTGAAGCTGACATCGCCGTCTCCCGCCAGCGTGTGCAGCGCCCGGGCGATGCGCGGCGCGTTGCGCGACAGCACCGGCACGAGGATGGGGCAGGCGTCGATATCGAGCACCTCGTGCGACTTCGCCCGCATGTAGCCGGCCGCGGCCTTCCGCATATGCAACGTGGCCCGCCGACGCCCGATGCCGGTGGCATCGATCAGCGGCTCGACCACCGTTTCCACTTCGGCATGCGCCAGCGCCGTCACCACCAGCTCGCGCTTGAACTTCGCGTAGCTCTCGCGGTTCAGGTGCTGCAGCGAACAGCCGCCGCAGGTGCCAAAATACGGGCAGATCGGTTCGGCCCGCTCGGCGCTCGGCCCGAGGATCGAGAGCAGCGTGCCGCGTTCACCGTCGCGCACGATCTCCACCCTCTCGCCCGGCAGGGTGAAGGGCACGAACACGCGGTCGAGCCCGATTTCGGCTATGCCATCGCCATGCTGGCCCAGGCTATCGATCAAAACTTCGGTCATGTGCCCGGCTTAACAGCCTTCGGTCCGCAAACGCTAGCAAACTATCGCCCCGGTCGGAAGGCAGCGTCCTGCCGAACGGCGTTGACACGGTGCGGGTCTGAAGGGTTTCTGTAGCTCGTGCCCTAACCCGTGATAGGACAGTATCGTGACCGCCAAGTCGGAACGACCCTTTTGCGAGCTTGCGCCTCTGGTGGGACTAACCTTGATCGCCGGATTATTTAGTCCGGCCAATGCCCAACAGGACGCTGGGGGACACCTGTATTCAGCATTGGAATACCTTACAACGCTGCCTGCTGACATCGAACTGTTCGTATGGCCATCGCCAATGAGAATCGTTGAAACGATCTCCCTTGGTCGAGAAGCTGCGCTCGCTTTAGATTTGTACGTTGAGCAGCATAGTGAGATCGTATGGATCCAAGGCGCTGTCGGGTCTTGGCCGCAGATTTCCATTTACGAGTATGACTCAATCGCAAACGTATATTTTCTACGCAACTACATAGCCCAGTCGCGACTTCTGCCGGATTATATTGCATACGCGCCCCGGCTTCGATTCTCAAAGGCCTGGTGCGCATTTGGGGCTTTCACCGGCAGCGATACGTGGGCGGCTGGCGGCCTGCTCTTCATAGACCGATCGCGGGCGCCACCAAATGAGATACCCAATTGTGTCTGGGGCGCCCTCGACTACTTCAACGGGCTACCAGCAGTTCAGACGGTCACAATTGACGACCTCCCGGGCCCGGGTGCTCGGAAACTGATCCTGAAAGCCATCGCGATATGTGCGACGGAAAGTCGAGACGGTGGCGGGGCCCCGGTCAACGGTCTCTACCCGCTGCCGCCCTTGTCTTGCGTATCGGAGAAGTTGCGAGCCTTGGCAACGACGCCTTGAAGCAGCCGGACTGCCCTCTCTACTTCGGTCATGCGCCCGGAGTTAGCAGGGAATTCCGGCGGGGGTAAGTCTAGTCGGGCTGCAGCTCGTATCTCAGCGGCGGCCAATCTGGGCTGGCAAGCCATTCAAGGAGCATTTCGCGGAAACTCGTCCTCGCCACCACCGTTCCGGAGCGCCACCACCACCGGACGTCGGCGGCCTTCTCTCCGGTCAGCGCGGGGTAGACATACAGGCAGCCGAGATACATCCCGTCGCTGTCCTCGATCACCCAGGCGAAGCTGCGGAGCGATTCGAACTCCCGCTGATGCCACGCAAGGTCGAGCAGGTTCGCATCCCTGGTCAGGCCCTCTGGCCAGGTTGATCCCGGGTTCGCCGCCTTGATGTCGGCGGCACTTTCCGTGACGGCGGCGAAATCCCGGTCAAGGTCGCCGACCGTGAGGGCGCGCAAGGTAAAGCTCCCCAGCGCCTGGACGGTCGGGATCGTGCGATCCTTGAACAGCGGGTGCGGTCTCATCGATCAGGCGCGCTCACCATCTCCAGCACGCTGGCGATCGAGAAGAACGGGATGGCCATGCGTTCGGTGAGGCCGGTGGCGCAGGTCGAGACGGTGGAGATGCCCATGGTGCAGTCGGGCGGGATCTGGGCCTTGCCGAAGCGGGTAGCGTGTTCGTTCAGCTCGGGCAGGAACAGGCCCTTGTCGCCGGCAAAGCCGCAGCAGCTGATTGCGTCGAGCACCACCACCTTGTCGGCAACGGCGGCAGCCAGCGCGTTGATCGCTGCCTGCTCCTTCAGCCGCTGGGCCGAGCAGTTGTGGTGCACCGCGACGGCCGGCACCTTCTTCACGATGGTCAGCTTCGGCAGCACATGGGCGAGCAGGAACTCGGCCGAATCCGCCACGGGCGCGGTGCCGGGGTGCTCCTTCATGTGCTTGGCGCAGGTCGAGGCGTCGGTCACAACCTTGTAGCGGCCGGCCTCGGCGAGGGTGTCGAGCTTCGCCCGCGTCGGGGCACCAACGCGCTCGGCTTCCTCCGGAAAGCCCTTGCTGAGGAACGGCTGGCCGCAGCAGTCGCCGTCGGCGTGCGCCGGCACTACCGGATCGAAGCCGGCGCGCTGCAGCAGCGCCACCATGGCGTCGGTGGCCGGGAGCATGCCGTTCTCGCGCGTCGGGGCGCCGAACATGCGGGTAGCGCAACTGGGGAAATACACCACGCGCTCGCCGCCCTTCGCCGCGACCTTCGGGGACGCCGGCCCCGGCCGCAGCGCCCGCGAGACGCGCGGAATCGCTCCGCCGGTGATGCCGCGCGCGAACTTCGCCAGCGCGTCGGTGGCGCCGTCGCCGATGATGGTGCGGCTGAACGCATTCGCCCCGACCGCGAGTTTCATTGAGCGCTCGACCGCCAGGGTATGGCCACCGACGAGATGCGCGGTGCGCCGCTCGGCATCGGTGCGACGACGCGCCCGCTCGCCCAGCACCATGGTGCCGGTCTCGATGCCCACCGGGCAGCGCAGGGCGCAGACATTGCCGGCCGCGCAGGTCGCGAGACCGGCATATTCGAACAGTTTTTCCATTTCGGCGAGCTTCGCGGGGTTCTCGCCCGATGCCTTGAGCCGCGCCTTCTCGCGCGTCACGACGATGCGCTGGCGCGGGCTCAGGGTCATGTGATGGCTGGGGCAGGCCGGTTCGCAGAAGCCGCATTCGATGCAGAGGTCCACCACCGGGTCGGCAAGCGGCATGCGCTTCAGGTCGTGCACATGCACCTGCGGGTCGGCGTTCAGCAGCACGCCGGGGTTGAGCAGGCCCTCGGGGTCGAACAACGCCTTGATCCGGTGCATCACCCGGTAGGCCGTGGTGCCCCATTCGAGCTCGACGAACGAGGCGATCGCCCGCCCGGTGCCGTGCTCGGCCTTCAGCGAGCCGCCATACTGCACCGATACCAGTTCGCCCAGCGCCACCGAGAACTTGTCGAAGCGATCGACTTCCTCGGGGTTGCCGAAATCGGCCGCCATCTGGAAATGCAGGTTGCCGGCGAGCGCGTGGCCGAACAGTACGCCGTCATAATACCCGTACTCGTCGAGCAGCTTGCGCATGTCGATGACGAAGTCGGCGAGCCGCTCGACCGGGCCGGCGACGTCCTCGGTCAGCATCGTCGTGCCCTTGGGCCGGGTGGCCCCGAACATCGGGATGAAGCCTTTTCGCATGTCCCACAGCTGATGCGCCCGCTCGCCATCGCCGTCGCCGAAGTCGATATCGGTGGCGCCTTCCTCGGCGAGGATCGCGGTGGCGATGGCGATTTCCTTGGCCAGTTCCTCCGGGCTCTCCGCCGATACATCGACCAGCATGGCGGGAGAACTCTCGGTGAAGAACCGTTCGTATGCCTTCATAACAGGCAGGTGCGCCACGGCTTGCAGCGCCCGGCGCTCGAGGTATTCCGCCGAGGTCACCCCATGCGTCTGCTGCACGCCGCCATTGGCGAGTCGGGTGATGGCGCGGCCGCAGGAGTGCGGATCGGGGAAGGGGACCAGCGCCGTCACCTTGTGGGGGTGCTCGGGGATGGTCCGATAGGTCACCTCGGAAACGAAGCCGAGCGTGCCCTCGGAGCCGACGATCAGGTGGATCAGGATGTCGATGGGGTCGTGGAAATCGATCAGCGCATTGATCGAATAGCCGACGGTATTCTTGATCCGGTACTTCTCGCGGATCAGCGCCACGAGCGCTGAATCCGCCATCACTTCGTGGTGCAGATCGGTGATCTGCTGCAGAAGTTCGGCGTGTAGGCCACGAAATTCTGCCACTGACTGCGGGTCGCCGGAATCGAGCACCGTGCCATCGACCAGCATCACCCGAAGGCGGGTCATGGTGTGGTAGGTGTTGTAGGCGACGCCGCAGCACATGCCCGACGAGTTGTTGTTCACCACCCCGCCGATCTTGCAGGTGGCCTGGCTCGCCGGGTCCGGTCCGATCTTGCGGTTGAAGGGCTTCAGCGCCTTGTTGACGTTGGCGACGATGTTGGCGGGGCCGAGCGTCACGTGTTCGGCGCCCTCATGCACCACCAGCTTGCGCCAGCCGTCGCCGAGTACGGCCAGCACGCCGTCGGTGATGGCCTGGCCCGAGAGCGAGGTGCCGGCGGCGCGGAAGGTGAGCGGCAGGCCTTCGGCGCGGGCTGCGGCGATGACGGCGCGCACTTCGTCCTCGGTGTTGACGATCACCACCACGGCTGGCTCCAGCCGGTAATGGCTGGCATCGCCCGAATAGGCGTAGGTCATTACCGGGTCGGTCATCAGGCGATCCTTGCGGATCACGCCGGTGAGGCGGGCCACGACGCCGGCGGCTGCCTTCGCGCGGTCACCCCGGATTGGGAGCATGTCGTTCACTTCGGCCGTTCTCCTCGCCACGCCCCATGCTTAAGCCGTTTCGCCGGCTGCCGTAAATCAAAACGCCCCGGCCTTGCGACCGGGGCGCATTGGTCATTGGAATGATCGACCCTAGCCGAGGTCGACTTCGGTGGTGTCTTCCCTGAGGCCCGAGCGGATTTCCTGCGCGGCGCGGCGGAGGATTTCGGCGACGCGGATTTCTTCCTCGGGGCCGCGGAGCACCGCTTCCTTGATCGCCTTCTTCAGCGCCTTGCGGGCATCGGTGACCTCGGGGGCGACGTCATCGATGTCGCGATCGGGGCGCGGACCGACATCGCCCGGGCCGTGGTGATGGTGCGGGCCACCATGCTCACCGGGGGCGTGGGGATGCTGCTCGCCACGACCACCGAACGGCCAGCCGTCGCGAAACTGCTCGCGCTGCTCTTCGGAGAACGGAAAGTTGCCAGACTGCCACTGCTTGCGCCACTCTTCCATCCGCGCCCCGGCCTTGCCGAGGAAATCGAGGGTGGATTCGATGGCTTCGCGGTTGTCGGCGAGGTGCGTGCGGCCCTCGTCGGTGATGGTGTAGAGCTTCTTGTTGCCATCGATCGCCGAGGTGACGTAGCCCGCCTCCTCGAGGAAGGTGAGCGCCGGATAGACGATGCCGGGGCTCGGCGAATAGATGTGGTGCGACTTTTCCTCGACCGCCTTGATCAGGTCGTAGCCGTGCCGGGGCTGCTGCTCGATCAGGTAGAGCGCGACGAGGCGCAGGTCGCCCGAGGCCAGCATGCGGCCGATGCGGAAATTGCCGCCCCAGTCATTGCCACCCCCCTGGCCGGGGCCGCCCTGGCCACCCATGTTGAAGTTGAAGTTGCCGCCGAAGTTGCGGAAGCCACGCCGCGCCATCGCCTCCATGCGACGCCAGTTGCGGTCCCACCGGTGATCATGATCATGCATGTGCGTGCTCCAAGATATATCTTACGATAGGGGTAAGATGTATCTGAGTAGGGGTGGGTTCAAGATGGGGTGTAAGATATATCTTTGTCGTACGATGACGCCCCCTCCGCCACCCTTCGGGTGGTCCCCCTCCCCCGCTTCGCAGGGGAGGACAATTGGCGCGCTCGGCGCAGGAAAACAAAAAGGGCCGGCCTTGCGGCCAGCCCCTTTGCTTCACGTGAATTCAGTCGCTTATGCGGCGACGAGGTTCCTGAGCACGTAGTGCAGGATGCCGCCGTGCTGGTAGTATTCCAGCTCGTTGATCGTATCGATGCGGCAGCGGGTGGTGATCATGTCGATGCGGCCGTCGGAGTGGACGATCTTCACCTGCACGTCCGAGCGCGGGGTCAGCGTCGTCAGCCCCTCGATCGACACTGTCTCGGTGCCGTCGAGCTTCAGGGTCTGCCAGCTTTCGCCGTCGGCGAACTGCAGCGGCAGGACGCCCATGCCGATCAGGTTGGAGCGGTGAATGCGCTCGAAGCTCTGGGCGATCACGGCGCGGACGCCGAGCAGGCGGGTGCCCTTGGCGGCCCAGTCACGCGACGAGCCGGTGCCGTATTCCTTGCCGGCGAAGATCACCAGCGGCGTGTTGGAGGCCTGGAAGGCCATCGCCGCGTCGTACATCGCCATGGTGTCGCCGTTGGGACCCTTGGTGAAGCCGCCTTCGACGCCCGGTACCATCTGGTTCTTGATGCGGATATTGGCGAAGGTGCCGCGCATCATCACTTCATGGTTGCCGCGGCGCGCGCCGTAGGAGTTGAAGTCCTTCGGGGCGACCTGGCGTTCGACCAGGTACTTGCCGGCCGGGGTGCCGGCCTTGAACGAGCCGGCGGGCGAGATGTGGTCGGTGGTGATCGAATCGAGGAACAGGCTGAGGACGCGGGCCTCGACGATGTCGGTGACCGGAGCCGGCTCCATCGACAGGCCCTCGAAGTAGGGCGGGTTCTGCACGTAGGTCGAGCCGGAGTTCCACTTGTAGGTTTCGCCGCCATCGACGGCGATGCCCTGCCAGTTCTCGTCGCCCTTGAAGACGTCCGAGTAGCGGCCGAGGAACATTTTCGGGGTGATGACCTTGCGGACCACTTCGGCGATCTCGGCGTTGGTCGGCCAGATGTCCTTGAGGTAGACCGGCTGGCCGTCCGACCCGATGCCGAGCGGCTCGGTGGTGAGGTCGCGGTGCATGGTGCCGGCCAGCGCATAGGCAACAACCAGCGGCGGGGACGCGAGGTAGTTCGCGCGCACGTCGGGGTTCACGCGGCCTTCGAAGTTGCGGTTGCCCGACAGCACCGACACGGCCACGAGGTCGTTGTCGTTGATGCAGGCGCTGATCGCCTCCGGCAGCGGCCCGGAATTGCCGATGCAGGTGGTGCAGCCATAGCCGACGAGGTTGAAGCCGAGCGCATCGAGATCGGCCGAGAGGCCCGCCGCGTTCAGGTAGTCGGTGACCACCTGCGAGCCGGGGGCCAGCGAGGTCTTTACCCACGGCTTGCTGGTCAGGCCCTTGGCGCGGGCCTTGCGGGCGAGGAGGCCGGCGGCCACCAGCACGTTGGGGTTCGAGGTATTGGTGCACGAGGTGATCGCGGCGATCACCACATGGCCGTCATCGAGGCCGTAATCGGCGCCCTTGACCGGGAAGGCTGCCTTTTCGGGGATATCGTCGACGCCGGTGGCGCCTTCATCGACGTAGCGGCTCTCGCCGACCGAGCCGGGCAGCGCGGTGCGCTCCTTGCGGCCGCCGGCGAGGTCCTTCATCGCCTCGGCGAACTTCGCCGCGGTGTCGGTGAGCGCGACGCGATCCTGCGGGCGCTTCGGGCCGGCAAGCGCCGGGACCACGGTGGTGAGGTCGAGTTCGAGCGTGTCGGTAAACACCGGATCGGGCGAGGCGGCGGTGCGATACATGCCCTGCGCTTCGGAATAGGCCTTCACCAGCGCCACGCGCTCGGCGTCGCGACCCGAGGTCTCGAGGTAGGTGAGCGTATCCTCGTCGACCGGGAAGAAGCCGCAGGTGGCGCCATATTCGGGCGCCATGTTGGCGATGGTCGCCTGGTCTTCGAGGCTGAGGTAGTCGAGGCCGGGGCCGTAGAATTCGACGAACTTGCCGACCACGCCCTTCTTGCGCAGCATCTCGGTGACGGTGAGCACCAGGTCGGTGGCGGTGATGCCCTCGTTGATCTGGCCGGTCATCTTGAAGCCGACGACTTCGGGGATGAGCATGGTGATTGGCTGGCCGAGCATGGCGGCTTCCGCCTCGATGCCGCCGACGCCCCAGCCGAGCACGGCGAGGCCGTTGACCATGGTGGTGTGCGAGTCGGTGCCCACCAGCGTGTCGGGATAGGCGTACATTTCGCCCGTGTCCTCGTCCTTGCGGGTCCAGACGGTCTGGGCGAGGTATTCGAGGTTCACCTGGTGGCAGATGCCGGTGCCGGGCGGCACGACGCGGAAGTTGTCGAAGGCTTTCTGGCCCCAGCGCAGGAATTCGTAGCGTTCGCCGTTGCGCTGATATTCGAGGTCGACGTTCTGCAGGAAGCTCAGCGGCGTCCCGAAGCTATCCACCATCACCGAGTGGTCGATGACGAGGTCGACCGGCACCAGCGGGTTGATCTTCTGCGGATCGGCGCCGAGCTTGGCGGTGGCATCGCGCATCGCGGCGAGATCGACCACGGCGGGGACGCCGGTGAAATCCTGCATCAGCACGCGGGCCGGGCGGTAGCTGATCTCATGCTCCGACATGCGGGTAACGAGCCAGCTCGCCACCGCTTCGATATCGGCGCGGGTGACGGTGATGCCATCCTCGAAGCGCAGCAGGTTTTCCAGCACCACCTTCATCGAATGGGGCAGCTGCGAAACGCCCTGCAGCCCGTGCTTCTCGGCCAGCGGGATGGAGAAGTACGTGTACGTCTTGTCCCCGACGGTGATCGTCGTTCTGGACTTGAAGCTGTCGAGGGATTTCGAGGTCACGGGCGAGCCTTCGCGCTTGGTGTTGCAAGGCGCCGCCACGGCCCTGACGCGGGACCGGAAAGTCCCGTTGGACCGGGGGGCAATATGGGTTGACTGGAAACATTCCAATCTGTGAAGGCGCTTATAGTCAAACACGATGACGCTTGCCAGTACGGACTTGGTTTCTTTAGGCATGTCGCCATGAGTGAGCCGGAAGCCAGTGCCGCCGCTTCTATCCGTGTGCGCGGCCTTGCCGTGCGCCGCGGCGAACGGCTGCTGTTCGAGGCGCTGGATTTCGACCTTGCGCCGGGCGGGGTGCTGCTGGTGCGCGGCGCCAATGGGGTCGGCAAGTCGACGCTGCTGATGACGCTGGCCGGTATCGTGCGGGCCGAGGCGGGCACCGTCGAGGGCATCGAGCCCGTGGCGCTGCACCTCCTCAACTACCAGAGCGGGCTGAAGTCCCGGCTCGGGGTGGCCGAAAACCTGCGCTTCTGGCGCGACATGTACGGGACGGGCGGCGTGTCCATCGAGGCAGCGCTGGAGCGCGTCGGCATCGCTACGCTCGCCGGGCTCGAAACCGGCTACCTTAGTTCCGGCCAGTTGCGCCGCCTGTCGCTGGCGCGGCTGCTGGTGTCGCCGCGGTCGCTGTGGCTGCTCGACGAGCCGAGCGCCGCGCTCGATGCGGCGGGCGAAGCGCTGCTCGGGCAGTTGATCGACGGCCATCGGGCCAGCGGTGGCATGGCTGTTATCGCCACGCACCACGACCTGCCGCTCGCCGATCCGGCCGGCATCGCTACGCTGGTGCTGGCATGACGGCGTTCTCTGCGCTTCTCGGTCGCGAGCTGAAGCTGGCCTTCCGGGCCGGCGGCGAGGCGATGGTGCTGGTGCTGTTCTTCGTCATGGTCGGGGTGATCGTGCCGTTCGCCATCGGGCCGGACCGGCCGATGCTGACCCGGCTGTCGCCGGGCATCGTCTGGATCGCGGCGTTTCTCTCGACGCTGCTGGGACTCGACCGGCTGTTTCGCGCCGATGACGAGGACGGGTCGCTGACCCTGTTGCGGCATTCCGTCTTGCCGCTCGAGGCCATCGTGTTGGGCAAGCTGATCGCCCACTGGCTGGTCACCGCGGTGCCGCTGCTGCTGGCGACGCCGATCCTGGCGCTGCTGCTCAACATGTCGATGGACCAGTTGGCCCGCACGGCACTGGCGCTACTGATCGGCACGCCGGCGCTGACCGCCTTCGGGGCACTTGGCGCGGCGGTGACGGTCGGCCTGCGCCGCGGCGGGCTCGTCGCGCCGGTGCTGATCCTGCCGCTCGCCATTCCGGTGATGATTTTCGGGGTCGGGATGATGGACCCGGTGGCCGGGGGCGGCGCGACACTGTTTCTCCTTGCGCTCAGCCTCGTCGTGACGGCCTTCTCACCTTTTCTGGCGGCGCTTGCCTTGCGCGCGGCCGGGGAATAGAGCCGAGATCCATGAGCGCAACTGCCACCAAACAGCCCAACTGGTTCAGCCGCCTGGCGCATCCGGGGCACTTTCTGAACTGGACCCGCTTCCTCGTCTGGCCGCTGGCCGTGGCGACGGCGATCAGCTTTGCTGTGGGGCTGTGGTTCGCCTTCCTCAATTCGCCCGAGGACTACCAGATGGGCGACATGGTGCGCGTCATGTACGTGCACGTGCCGAACGCCTGGCTCAGCCAGTTCGTTTATGGCGTGATGTTCGCGGCGGCGCTCGGCTCGCTGGTCTGGCGCCATCCGCTGGCTGACGTGGCCAACAAGGCCGCCGCGCCGCTCGGCGCCGCCTTCACCGCGCTGGCACTCTATACCGGTGCGCTGTGGGGCCGGCCGACCTGGGGCACGTTCTGGGAGTGGGACGGGCGCATGACCTCGACGCTGGTGCTGCTGCTGATCTACCTCGGCATCATCGCGCTGTGGCGGGCCTTCGACGACCAGATCAAGGCGGGGCGCATCGTTGCCATCGTCACCCTGATCGGCGGCATCAACATCCCGATCATCAAGTTCTCGGTCGACTGGTGGAACACCCTGCACCAGCCGGCGAGCGTCTTTACCGCCGATGGGCCGCGCATGCCGGCCTCGCTGCTGACGCCGCTGCTGGTGATGATGCTGGCCTTCACGCTGCTGGGCATCCTGCTCGGGCTTATCCGCATGCGCACCGAAATCCTGCGCCGCCGGGCCGACAGCATGAGCCGCCAGGCAGCGATCGGAGCCGCGCGATGACCGACCACCAGCTGTTCATCCTCTGGTCCTACGTTGGGGTCGGGATCGTCACCTTCGGCATGATCGCGCTGGTTGCGTGGGATTCGCTGCGGGTGAAGAAGCGCCTCGCCGAACTCGAAAAGGCTGGCATCCGCCGCCGTTCTGCCGGAGCCTCGACGCCGTGAAGCCTCGTTTCCTTCTCGCACTGCTGCCGCTCGTCCTGCTCGTCGGGCTGATCGCCGTGTTCGCCACGCAGATGGGCCGCGATACGTCGCTGGTGCGCTCGGTGCTGATCGACAAGCCGGCGCCGACGTTCACGCTGCCCGCCGTGGCCGGCACCGGGGTCGAGGGCTTCGACACCGCGTCGCTCACCGGCGAAGTGACGGTGGTCAACGTCTTTGCCAGCTGGTGCGTGCCCTGCCGCGACGAGCATCCGCTGCTCGAAGTGCTGAAGGCCGAGTCGGGCGTCCGGCTGTTCGGCATCAACCAGCGCGACCAGGCGGACAACGCGGTGAAGTTCCTCACCGAGCTCGGCAACCCCTACGACCGCATCGGCGGCGACACCGACAACCGCGTCTCGATCGACTGGGGCGTCTATGGCGTGCCGGAGACCTTCGTGGTCAACGCGGCGGGGGTCATCACCTACAAGCATGTGGGGCCGATGACGCCCGAAACGCTGCGCGACGACGTGCTGCCGGCGGTCGAGCGGGCCAAGGCGTCCTGAGGATCGGAACCCGCTGCCCCTGACGATCATTCCTCGTGCAAGCGCCGCACCCGGCGGCCACACAGAGGAGATTGTCCATGCAGACCGCAACCAACCTTCGCTCCATCGCTGAAGGCATGAAGGTGTTCGACCGCGAGCGCCATGAGATCGGCAAGGTCGAGTACGTGCAGTTCGGCGACGACAACCCGGCAACGCCGGAAGTCGAGGCCGCCGCGCCGAACACCCTCGATGACCGGCGGAACACGCTGGTCGGAGCAATCGCCGACGCTTTCGGCGACGACGACCTGCCCGAGGAAATCCGCCAGCGCCTGCTGCTGCAGGGTTTTGTCCGCATTGACGCCAACGGCCTGTTCGCCGCTGATCGCTACGTCACGCCGGAGCAGATCGCGTCGGTGTCGGCTGACGGGCTCATGCTGAACGTCAGCAAGGACGAGCTGGTCAAGCACTGAGGCCGAGACGCCCCCTCCACCAGCCTACGGACCATGCGAAGCATGGTGGAGGGGGCGTCCCCGGTCAGTCAGGGCTGGGAAGCCCCCGGCGGCGGCATCACTTCCACCGGCTCTTTCGGGTCGATGGCGTATTTGTTGAGCAGCGGCACCTGCAGCATCGAGAACACGACCGTGATCGGCATCACCGCCCAGAGCTTGAAGCCGGCGTAAAACTTGTCGGCCTCCGTCGGGTCGGTGATGAACAGGCCGGAGCCGCGCCAGGCGAACTCGTTGAGCACCGCGAGCAGGAAGAAGAACAGGCCCCAGCGCACCGTCAGCTTCTGCCAGCCTTCGGGCTTGAGGCGGTAGACCTCGCCGAACACGTATTTGAGCAGCGACTGACCGAACAGCAGCCCGCCCAGCAGCGTCGCGCCGAACAGCGAGTTGACGATGGTCGGCTTGATCTTGATGAAGGTCGAATCCTGCAGCCACAGGGTCAGCGTGCCGAAGACCAGCACCACGGCGAGGGTCACCAGCGGCATCACCGCGACGCGCCTGAACAGCATCCACGAGATGGCGAGCGAGATCACCATAGCCACCATGAAGGGGGCGGTGGCGAAGATGATCGGGCTCGCGAACAGCGAGCGCAGCAGCTCGGACCGCTCCAGCCAGCCTTCGCCGAACGTCGTGCAGATGAAGAACACCAGCAGTGGGCCGATTTCGAGGCCGACGCGGATCAGCTGCGGGCGGAGCTCATCCCAGTTGATCTCGGGTTCTTTCGTCGTATCCGTCATCTGGTATTCCCTGCAATCGCCTGCGCGAAATCGCGCGCCGCGAACGGCTCGAGGTTGTCGACACCCTCGCCCACACCGATGAAGTGTACGGGCAGGGCAAATTTCTGGGCGATGGCGACCAGAATGCCGCCGCGCGCCGTGCCATCGAGCTTGGTCATCACCAGCCCGGTAACCCCCGCGCGCTTGCCGAAGATTTCGACCTGGCTGAGGGCATTCTGTCCGGTAGTGGCATCGAGCGTCAGCAATGTGGCATGAGGCGCGGTCGGGTCGACCTTCTTGATGACGCGGATGATCTTTTCGAGCTCGCTCATCAACTCGTCGCGGTTCTGCAGCCGCCCGGCGGTGTCGATCAGCAGCACGTCGGCGCCCTCTTCGCGCGCCCGCTCGACGGCCTCGTAGGCGAGGCCCGAGGCATCGGAGCCCGGCGGCTTCCGGATCACGGTCGCGCCGGTGCGATCACCCCAGACCTGCAACTGCTCGATCGCGGCGGCGCGGAAGGTGTCGCCGGCCGCCAGCATCACGGTCTTGCCCTGCGCGTGGTAAAGGCTCGCGAGCTTGCCGATGGTGGTGGTCTTGCCGGTGCCGTTGACGCCGACCATCAGGATGACGAACGGCTTCTTGCCCGCATCGAGCGAGAGCGGCTGCGCCACCGGCTCCAGCACCTTGACGATCTCGGCCGAGAGAACTTCCCGGACTTCCTCGCTGGTGATGTCGCGGTCGAAGCGGTCGCGGCGCAGCGCGTCGGTGACGGTGGTCGCCATGTCGACACCGAAATCGGACTGGATCAGGATGTCTTCGAGCTCGTCGAGCATCCCCTGATCGAGCTTCTTCTTGGTGAAGACAGCGGCGATCGAGCCGGTCAGCTGGTCCGACGAACGCTTCAGCCCGGAGGCGAGGCGCTGGAACCAGTTCTGCTTTTTCGGCGGTTCGGTCGGGACAGCCGGCACGGGGACAGCCGGTGCGATGTTCGGAACCGGATCGGTTGCCTCGACGACCTCATCCTGCAGCGCCTCGATATAGTCGGGCCGGGTCTCGGGCGGGCCGGCGGGCGGCAGGGGCTCGCCCTCGGCAGGCGCGGCCTCGGGCGTTATCAGCAGCCCAGCCTCGTGCATCGCCGCTTCGAGCGCGATTTCCTGGTCGGGCGGCAGCACCAGCGGCGCGGCGTCCACCACCTCATCGAGGATGATGTCGGCCTCTAGGTCTTCCGCCACCGTGTGCTCAGGGGCCGGTGCCGGCTTGACCGGTTCACCGCCGCCGAACAGTCGCTGGAAGAAGCCGGGTTTCTTCTGTTCCGCCATCAGGCTGCCGATCTCATCGTTTCGCCGACGAGACTGTCGGCAGTGCACCCGGTGATGCGCACCGGTACGAGTTCGCCCGCGGCGTGACCGGGAACGGCAACGGTGAGGAACTGTTCCTGTCGCCCCATCCCGTCCTTCTCGACCAGCACGTTTTCAACCATGCCGAGGCGCGATTGCGCCAGCTTCTCGATTTGCGCGCTGCCCAGTGCCCGGAGCCGGTTGGCGCGGGCCTTGCCCACGGCCTTGTCGACCTGCGGCATGCGCGCCGCCGGGGTGCCGGGGCGCGGCGAGTAGGGGAAGGCGTGGATGTAGGTGAGGTTCGCCGTTTCGATGAACTCCAGCGAGTTCTCGAACATCTCGTCGGTCTCGGTCGGAAACCCGGCAATGATATCGGCACCGAAGACGATCTCGGGGCGCAAGCTCCGCAACTTCTCGACCACGGCGAACGCATCCGCGCGCAGGTGGCGGCGCTTCATCCGCTTCAAAATCATGTCGTCGCCCGACTGGAGCGACAAATGCAGATGCGGCATCAGCCGCCGGTCCGATGCCATGGCGTCATAGAACGCTTCGTCGGCCTCGATTGAATCGATCGACGAGATGCGCAGGCGCGGCAGGTCCGGCACGTGGCGCAGGATCTGCTGGGTCAGCTTGCCGAGGGTCGGCTGGCCGGGCAGGTCGGGGCCGTAGGAGGTGATGTCGACGCCGGTCAGGACGATCTCGCGATAGCCGTTGCCGACCAGCTTCTTGATCTGCTCGACGACCGCGCCCATCGGCACCGAGCGGGACGGCCCGCGGCCGAAGGGAATGATGCAGAAGGTGCAGCGATGGTCGCAGCCGTTCTGCACCTGCACGAAGGCGCGGGTACGGCCGTCCATGCCCTCGATCAGGTGGCCGGCGGTCTCCTTCACCGACATGATGTCGTTGACCTGCACCTTGTCGTTCAGCGGCACGCCGAACGCCATCGGGGCGTAGCTCTCGGCCTTCAGCTTGTCGGCATTGCCGATGACGAGGTCGACCTCGGCCATGTCGCCGAAGGTGCGTGCTTCGGTCTGCGCCGCGCAGCCGGTGACGATGATGCGACGTTCCGGGTTGTCGCGCTTCGCCTTGCGGATCGCCTGCTTGGCCTGTCGCACCGCTTCCTGCGTCACCGCGCAGGTGTTGATGATGATGGTGTTGCCGAGCTCGGCCTTTTCGGCCTCGGCCTTCATCACTTCGCCCTCGTAGGCGTTGAGGCGGCAGCCGAAGGTCAGGGTTTCGATGGCCATCTCAGGCCACCTGCTGCTCGGCCGTCCACGCGCCGGTGAACGGGTCGAACGTGCCGGCAAATTCCAGCTCGGCCGGGCCGGTCAGCAGCACATGGTCATCGGCGCGCCACTCGATCACCAGGTCGCCGCCGGGCAGGGTCACGGTCGCCTTGCGGCCGGTGCGCTTGGTACGCGCGGCATTGACGAGCGCCGCACAGGCGGCGGTGCCGCAGGCGCGGGTGAGGCCGGCACCACGTTCCCAGGTGCGGAGGATGATGTGGTCATCCGCCACCACCTGCGCTATCGAGATATTGGCGCGCTCGGGGAAGATCGGGTGGTTCTCGAGCAGCGGCCCGAAACGGTCGAGCGCGTAGTTCCACACATCGTCCTCCACCCAGAAGGTGGCGTGCGGGTTGCCCATCGACATCACCGAAGGCGTATGCAGCACGGGCGCATCGATCGGCCCGATCTGCAGCTCGATGCCGGTGGTGTCATAAAATTCCTCGGCGAGGGGGATCTGCTCCCAGCCGAAGCGCGGCTTGCCCATGTCCACGGTCAGCAGGCCGTCCTCACGCTCGTCGCCAGTGAGGATGCCGGCCAGTGTCTCGAAGACGAAGTGCCTAGTCCCGCTTTCGGCCGACAGCGCCTGCACCACGCAGCGCATGCCGTTGCCACAAGCCTGCGCCAGCGACCCGTCGGAGTTGATGATCTCGATATAATGCGCCGTGCCCAGGGTCCGCGGATCATGGATGGCCATGATCTGGTCGAACTTCGTCGCCGGGGCAGCATTGATCGCCACGGCAGCGGCCGGCGTCACCCGGTCCTTGCGGCCACGCATGTCGGCAACGATGATCTCGTTGCCGAGCCCGTTCATCTTGAGGAATGGGGCGTTGGACATGTTTGGCGCCTGCTGGTTACGCCGGTCTATATGGCGGAACCGACGCGAAATTGCCAGTGGCGGGGACGCCGCGGCCCGTCAGGCGGCCCGACGCTCACTTCACCTTGCGCAGGAGATCGGCGAGCCGCGCCTTCCGCTTCGACAGCACGAAGGGCACCTTCTCGGATTTGGCCAGCCCCAGTATGTCGCCGTCGACCGAGTCGACCACGTCGGTCAGCGAGAACCCGGCCGGCTGGCACTCCCAACCGCCGCCCAACTGCTTGGTGATCGGGTTGTAGGAGTTGTCCGGGTACTTGAAGCACAGGTTGAAGACCTTGGGCTTGTCGGTACGCTCGAGTTTCCAGGTCCCGCGGACGACGACCTTGTTGCCCGGATAGAGCAGGTAGGTCTTGCCGTTCTTGGCCATGTACTCGACCTGCGTGCCGTGGCCGCGGTCGTAGTGGACGAAGGTCACGCCGGCGAACAGGCCCTGGTTTCATCGTAGCCGATGACATACGGCTTGTTCTGGGCAATCGCGGTGCTGGTGAAGGCCAGCAGCAAAAAGAAACTGACGACAATATTCCGGATGGTCACGATTATTCTCCCTCGAGGACAATCCGACAAATATAGCGGGCGTATGAAAAGTAAACGAAATGTTGAAGGCGACGCCGAAACATCGCCTTCAATAGTCAAGCCGCAGAGCCCTTGGCTTCGAGATGCGCCAGCAGGGGCGTCAGTTCGGGCGGCGGAACCTGCTCGATGCGGCGGTACTCGCGGCCGTTCTGGTTGCGCTCGATCATCCCGGCATCGACCATGGCCCGCCGGATGATGGCGTGGTCGCCGAAAGCGTGCCAGCCCTTGATCAGGGCGCTGATGCCGCGCTCGTCATAGGTCTCACCGCGCGGGATGCGCGACCAGAATACCCACTGGCTCAGGGTCTGGTGGGCAAGGCGTGACGGCCAGTTGGTCAGCACGCCCTGATCGTCGAAGTAGCGCGCGGTCTTCGTCACCTGCTCCAGGTCGGGTCGTGGACCAGGGTCGGCGGCGGCATGCAGCCGATCGGTGGCTTCGGCATCGGCGCGCAGGTGCTGGTAGTTCTGGAAGCCAGCGGCCTTGGCGATCAGGTTCAGCAGTTCGACATGGCTCGGCACGCCGTCGTGCCCGCTGAGGCTCTGGCGCAGGGTCTTGGCAAAGGGGGAAAGGTCGTCCACCCGCAGGGGCACGGCAATTCGTGACATCAGCTCATCCTCGTCAGTGCCGTCTCCCCGAGGGGATGTCGTGGCCGCCGGCTTCCGATCAGGCACGGGATGGAGTGCTGTCTCGAACGAGTAGTCGCAGGTTTAGCTCTCCAGATGGAGCGGCGACGCCTGGGTGAACTGCTGACCCTACCCTCAGATATCCTGATGGTACCTTGGCCTGCAAGTGGCGTATTGGGACCATGTGCCGAGTGCGCTATTGTCCTGTCGCTTGGAGGATCGCCATGACTCTTGACGTCGAAGTTGATAGCGACATTGACCGTCGGCTCGGGGAGCTCGCCGCGCGTACTGGTAAGAGCAAAGCCGAGCTTGCAGCGGAAATTCTCCGATTGAAGGTCGATGAATATGCGAGCGTCCTTGCCGCGTCAGAGCGAACGAGTAACTCCGAGAACCGTCGCATTCCTTGACTCCGCCCCATTTCCCCTCTATTCCGCGCCTCAATCCATCAGGTCATACACCTGAAGGCCGACCGGGACCCGTTGAGGTATAAAGAGATCCCGGAGGCCAGCACCCCACAGCGCAAGCGCCCTGGGGTGTGTTTGGCGTTTGCCTCGATGGACCCTACATCCCGTGCAAACGGGACATGAGGACGGCGAATGTTTGAATCACTAAGCGACCGGCTTGGGAAAATCTTCGACGGGATTCGCGGGCGCGGGGCGCTCGGCGAGAAGGACGTCGATGAAGCGCTGCGCGAAGTGCGCCGGGCGCTGCTCGAGGCCGACGTCGCGCTCGAAGTGACCAAGGCCTTCGTCGAGCAGGTGCGCGAGCGCGCTGTCGGCGCCGAGGTCACCCGCTCGGTGACGCCGGGCCAGCAGGTCATCAAGATCGTCCACGACGAGCTGGTGAAGGTGCTGGGCGACACCCAGGTGCCGATCGACTTCAACACCACCCCGCCGATGACCATGCTGATGGTCGGCCTGCAGGGCGCCGGCAAGACCACGCATGCCGGCAAGATCGCCAAGCGGATGAAGGAGCGGCAGGGCAAGAAGGTCCTTCTCGCCTCGCTCGATGATCGCCGCCCGGCCGCCAAGGAGCAGCTGCGGGTGCTCGGCGAGCAGATCGGCGTCGATACGCTGTCGATCCAGGACAACGAGAAGCCCGTCGACATCGCCCGCCGTGCCCAGCGCGAGGCAACGCTCGGCGGCTACGACGTCGTCATCCTCGATACCGCCGGCCGCACGCATGTCGACGAAGAGCTGATGGCCGAAACGGCGGCGGTGAAAGCCGCCACCAACCCGCATGAAATCCTGCTCGTCGCCGATGCGCTGACCGGCCAGGACGCGGTGAACCTCGCCCGCTCGTTCGACCAGCGGGTCGATATCACCGGCATCGTGCTGACCCGCGTCGACGGCGATGGCCGTGGCGGCGCGGCGCTCTCGATGCGCGCCGTCACCGGCAAGCCGATCAAGCTGATCGGTACCGGCGAAAAGATGGATGCGCTCGAGGATTTCCATCCTTCGCGCATCGCCGACCGCATCCTCGGCATGGGCGACATCGTCTCGCTCGTCGAGAAGGCAGCGCAGAACGTCACGGCCGAAGATGCGGCCAAGATGGCGAAGAAGCTGAAGAAGGGCGTCTTCGATCTCGAAGACCTCAAGAACCAGCTGCTGCAGATGAAGAAGATGGGCGGCATGGGTTCGCTCATGAACATGATGCCGGGCATGGGCCAGATGAAGAAGGCCATGGCCAACTCCAACATCGACGAGAAGGTGTTCGACCGGCAGGTCGCCATCATCAACTCGATGACGCCCAAGGAACGCGCCAATCCCGACCTGCTGAACGCCAAGCGCCGCATCCGTATCGCCAACGGCTCGGGCACCAAGGTCGAGGATGTCAATAAGCTGATGAAGCAGCACCGCCAGATGGCGGACATGATGAAGAAGGTCTCGAAGGGCGGCATGGGCGCGCTGTCGGGGATGTTCGGCGGCCAGATGGGCGGCAAGATCCCCGGCATGGGCAACATGCCTTCACCCGAGAACATGGACCCCAAGGAGCTCGAGCAGCTCGCGCGCCGGATGGGCATCGACCCCGCGTCGATCCCGCAGCAGGCGGCCGCGCCAAAGCAGCTCGCTCCGAACAAGCTGCCGACCGATGTCGGGCAGTTGCTCAAATCCGGCTCGGGGCTCCCCGGGCTAGGCAGCGCGTCGCGCTTCCCCGGCCTTCCCGGCCTCGGCGGCGGCTTCGTGCCGAAGAAAAAGTAACTCAACCAATCAACGCAGTTTACTGAAGGACTGAACCAATGAGCCTGAAGATCCGCCTCGCCCGCGCCGGCACCAAGAAGCGCCCGTACTACCATGTCGTCATCGCCGATGCCCGTTCGCCGCGCGATGGCCGCTTCATCGAGAAGGTCGGCACCTACGATCCGAAGCTCGAAGACAAGTCGCTGCGCGTGAACCTCGTCACCGAGCGCATCCAGCACTGGCTGCGCGTTGGCGCGCTGCCGACCGACCGCGTCGCCCGCTTCGTCGATGCCGCCGGCCTCAAGACCCGCGAGCCGCGCAACAACCCGGAACGCGCCGTGCCGGGCAAGAAGGCCACCGAGCGCGCCGAGGAGCGTGCCAAGCGCATCGCCGACGCCGAGGCCGCCAAGGAAGCTGCGAAGAACGCTCCCAAGGAAGACGCTGCCGAAGCTCCGGCTGCCGAGTAAGCCGTGGCAGGTGGCGACAATAACGGCATGATCCTGATGGGCCGCATCGGTGCGGCCCATGGCATCAAGGGCGAAGTGCGCATCCAGTCCTTCACCGAGGACCCGCTGGCGCTCGTCGACTATGGCCCGCTCGCCACCAGCAAGCCCGGCCTCACGGTCAGGATCCTGTCGGCCCGCACCACGACCAATGTGCTCGTGGCGCGGCTCGCCGGGGTGAACGACCGCACCGCAGCTGAAATGCTCAACGGCGTCGAACTGTTCGTGCCCCGCGCGCTGCTGCCGGATACGGACGACGAAGACGATTTCTACCACGCCGACTTGATCGGGCTGCGCGCCCGGCTGGTCGATGGCACCGAGATCGGTGTCGTCGCCGCGGTGCCGAATTTCGGCGCCGGCGACCTGCTCGAAATCCGCGATCCGCGCTCGGGAGATACCTATCTCTACCCGTTCAGCAAGGCGGTGGTGCCGGAGATAAAGGTGGCCGACGGCTACCTCATCATCGCGCCGCCGATCGAGACCGAGCCCGGCGAAGAAGAGCCCGATTGAGCTTTTCGGCTCACATCATCACGCTGTTTCCAGACCTGTTCCCCGGGCCGCTCGGCGCCTCGGTGCTGGGTCGCGGCATGGCGGACGGCTTGTGGTCGCTGGAAACCACGCAGCTGCGTGAATTCGCCACCGACCGGCATCGCACCGTCGACGACACCCCCTCGGGCGGTGGCGCCGGCATGGTGCTGAAGCCCGATATCCTCGCCCGCGCCATCGATGCGGTGTCGCCCGAAGGCGATCCGCGTCCGCGCCTCCTGATGAGCCCGCGCGGCACGCCGCTGACGCAGGCGAAAGCGCGCGAGCTGGCGCTAGGCCCCGGCGCCGTCATCGTCTGCGGCCGCTTCGAGGGGGTGGACCAGCGGGTCATCGAGGCGCGGGGCCTGCAGGAAGTCTCGATCGGCGACTATGTGCTGGCGGGCGGCGAAGTCGCGGCCATGGTGCTGCTCGAAGCGGTGGTGCGGCTGATCCCCGGCGTGCTCGGCGGCGCGGAAAGCCACGCCGACGAAAGCTTCGAGAACGGCCTGCTCGAATACCCGCAATACACCCGCCCGCAGAGCTGGGAAGGCCGCGACATCCCGGCCGTGCTGACTTCGGGCGACCACGGCAAGGTGGAAAAGTGGCGCCGGGCCGAGAGCGAGGCGCTAACCCGGGCGAGACGGCCGGATTTGTTGAAGTAGGCGGTGGAGCGCGTGAGCGCCCCCTCCACCAGCCGTAGGCTGGTGGAGGGGGCCGTCCGGCCTCCCGGGCGCTCCTAAGCCCCCATCAGTTTCCTGATCTTGGCCACGGCGGTGCTGGCATCCTCGCCATAGGCGATCGTGCCTTCAAAGCCGCCCTGCCGGTTCACCAGGAACACCGACGCGGTGTGGTTCATGGTGTAATCGTCGCCCTCGCCTACCTTCTCGCCTAGCACCTTCCAGGCGCTGATGATCTTGTCGATCTCTTCGCGCGAGCCGGTCACGGCGGTCACCTTGCCGTCCATCCAGCCGACATAGTCGCCGACGACTTCGGGCGTGTCGCGCTCGGGGTCGACGGTGACGAAATAGGCCTTGAGGGTGCCGGCTGCTGGGCCGAGGGCCTCGAACCAGGTCGCCATTTCCGCCAGCGTCGTCGGGCACACATCGGGGCAGTGGGTGTAGCCGAAGAACAGCAGCGAGGGCTGGCCGGTGAACATCGTCTGGTCGACCGTGGCGCCCGAGCCATCGACCAGCGAATAGGTGCCACCGCCGATCCCGACGGTTGCCGGGTTACGCGGCGGGGCGAAGAGGAACAGGGCCGTGGCGCCGAGCGCGGCGACCACCACCAGGCCCCAGAGGATCATGCGGAAGCGTGAGAGGGCTGCGCTGTTCATGCTAGGTCTCCGTGCCGGACAGTGACGAGTTCGGAATGCATCGAGTGATCCATGGCAGGCCCCTTTGCCGCCGGGCTGCCGACCGGAATTTTGACATCGACCGTGCCGGCCTTCTCGAAGGTCAGCGTCACGGTGATGCTCCCGCCTTCCACCAGCGGCCCCGTGAGGTCCATGAACATCAGGTGGTAGCCGCCGGGCGCCAGCGATACGCTGCCTCCGGCCGGGATGACGAGACCCTCGGGCAGTTCGTTCATCTTCATCACGTCGCCCTCCATCTTCATTTCATGGATCTGCGATATCCCGGCGGCCGGGGTCGATGCGGAGACCAGCCGGTCGTCGGCCGTGCCGGAGTTGCCAATGGTCAGGTAGCCGCCGGCCACCGGAGCATTGGGCAGGGTGGCGCGGGTGAAGGCGCCGGTGATCTCGAGGTCGCCGGCTGTCACCGGCATCGCGGCCATGTCCGGGGTGGCGCCGTGGTCGCGGTGCATGTGTGGCCCGCCTTCGGCGGCAGTCACCTTCAGCACCGGAGCGGGGTGTTCAAGCGCGTGCGCGTCCTGTCCTGCCGCCGCGATCTGGTCCCAGGCCACCGAGTCCGTGCCGCACCACTGCGTGGTGGCGAAGGCCAGCGGCGCATCGGACGACACCGTGCCCTGCAGCACGAACTCGTCGAACTGGTCATCGGGGATGCTGCCGCCCGACCAGGTGACCGACACCGCGCCGCTGGTTGCCGGCTGGCCGTGCACTTCGTACGATCCGGCGTAGTCGCCGGTCGCTACCTCGGCCTGCCAGCCGGCCTTCACCTGTGGCTTCGCCGAAACGAAGCCCTCGGGCACGACGACCGTCACCTTGTCGGTGGGGGCGCCGTCGCAGCCGTGCGGAATGCTGATCGCCACCTTCACGCTCGCCCCGGCCATTGCGGTGCTGGGAGTGATCGAGGCGTGGGCGAAGGCGGATGAGGACAGGAGGACTGCCGCAGCAGCCGTGGCGAACTTGAGGAGCATGATGAAATCTCGCGATGAGCCGCGCCAGGGGCGTCGGCGTTGAACCGGTAAATCAAGCTTGGTTCAGGCGAGTGTGGGCGGTCCGCGGGCTTGGGGAAGCTCTGGTGGGGCCACCCTGAAGGGGACGGCCGCCAGCTGCGAAAATGCCGGTTCAGCCACCTTCG
>QLAH01000269.1_pt1 | contig 36490 bp, 37 predicted proteins | sample 4693081 | NCBI WGS metagenome assembly QLAH01 (sample SAMN09425401, study PRJNA476045) | Lake water metagenome, whole genome shotgun sequencing project. | reverse complement strand
TGGGGGACAATCGTCTCGATCTCCCCAGGCCTCTTCGGAGGACTTCTGCTATCAGCCCTGGAATTTGATTCCGGGGCGGTCTGGGCCATTAGCGTCCCATCCTCGGCACGCCCTCCATCCCGGCACGCCCTCATCCCGGCACGACCTCATCCCGGCATTAAAATGACCGGGCTAATAGCTCATGACCCTGGGGGACAATCGTCTCGATCTCCCCAGGCCTCTTCGGAGGACTTCTGCTATCAGCCCTGGAATTTGATTCCGGGGCGGTCTGGGCCATTAGCGTCCCATCCTCGGCACGCCCTCCATCCCGGCACGACCTCATCCCGGCATTAAAATGACCGGGCTAATAGCTCCCTGGGGACAATCGTCTCAATCTCCCCAGGCCTCTTCAGAGGACTTCTGCTATCAGCCCTGGAATTTTATTCCGGGGCTTCTTCGGGTTCTAGAACAGACCACACCTGATTTTGGGCATGGTGCTGCTTTTGATGCTCAACATAGGCCACGGCTCGATCAAGCTGGCGTTGCCCCAGGGAAAACACCCCATACCCCCCTTGCCATTGAAACCGATCTGCTCCCGCCACCTGATTTCTGTAATGGGAACTGCTACCCTTGAGGCGTTTTACAAAGGCGGATACGGCCAGGGTCGGTGGAATCGACGCCACCACATGAATATGGTCTTCGGTGCCGTTGATGGCGTGGATGATGCAGCCTAGGTGGTGAGCTTTGCCTGTCATATAGCCATACAAATCAGCCTCCCAACTGGGCTGAATCAGCGGCAGACGATATTTCGTTGCCCAAACCAAATGATAATAGAGCTGCCAACGAGCCATGGATATAGATGCCTCCAAGATGCTGGATTTAACGTGCCCTATTAGGTTGCTGACTGCACAAACCTCGATCCTCGGCATTGAAATGGCTGAGCGATGGGTTCCAATCTCTGGCATTCCCCCGTATCCCGGCATTCCCCGTGTCCCGGCATTCCCCCGTATCCCGGCATTAAAATGACCGGGCTAAAAGCTCATGGCCCTGTGGGACAATCGTCTCAATCTCCCCAGGCCTCTTCAGAGGACTTCTGCTATCAGCCCTGGAATTTTATTCCGGGGCGATCTGGGCAATGGGATTCAATCCCCGATATTTTCCCGTATCCCGGCATTCCTCGGCATTCCTCGTGTCCCGGCATTCCCCGTATCCCGGCATTAAAATGACCGGGCTAAAAGCTCATGGCCCTGTGGGACAATCGTCTCGATCTCCCCAGTCCTCTTCAGAGGACTTCTGCTATCAGCCCTGGAATTTTATTCCGGGGCGATCTGGGCCATGTGCCATCTGGAATTTTATTCCGGGGCGATCCAGGCCACGCGCCATCTCAAATTCCATTCCGGGGCAGTTGGGGCCGTTAACCGACCACCTTCACCCATCTCGGCCATTGCTCAGAGGTCAATCATGATCTTCCTCGAACTCACCCTAGAAAATTTTGGCCCCTACCACGGTTGCCACAGCCTCAACCTGCGCCCCAAAGACGGTCGCCCCATCATCCTCATTGGCGGACTCAATGGCGGCGGCAAAACCACCCTAATGGATGCCCTGCGGCTGGTGCTCTACGGCCAGCGGGCGCAGTGTTCTAACCGGGGCAACTTAGCCTATGCAGAGTTTCTGAACCAGTGCCGCAATCGACAGGTGGAGGAAGAACCAACGCGGTTGGAACTCACCCTAGAGCACACCCTCAACAACGCCGCCCAGCCCACCGAATTTCGCATTCAGCGGCAGTGGGGGGAACTGGGCAAAAATGGCCGAGATCGGCTGGAGGTGTTCCAAGACGGGGAGCGGGCCGAGGATTTAATCAAGGGCTGGGACGAACGCATTGAGGCCCTGCTGCCCCTGGGCATTTCTAACCTGTTTTTGTTTGATGGCGAACAGGTGGCGGCCCTGGCGGAACAGGAGGAACTGCCCCCTGGGGTGGTGCAGGCGATGCGGTCGTTGCTGGGGCTGGAGTTACCCGACCGCCTAGAGACCGACCTAGAGGTATTGGTGGCCCGCAAGCGCAAACAACTGGCTCAGGGGCAAGATCTTCAGCAGCTAGAGGCCATCGAATCCGCCCTCGAAAAGCTCCAGGCCGACCACAAAACCGCCCACCAAACCAAGGCCCGCCTGCAAAACGAGCGAGAACGCGCCCAAATGCAGCTCGATCAAGCCCAGGAAACCTTTTTGGCTGAGGGTGGCAAAATTGCTGCCGAAAAGGCCGAACTAGAAGCCAAGCTCACCCGCCTAGGGGCCGACCTCGACCAAGAACAAACTCACCTGCGCGACCTCGCCGCTGGAGCCTTGCCCCTATCCCTAGTGGCAGATCTGCTCCGCAACGCCCAGCCCCAGGCCCACGACGAAGTCCGCCACCAACAGTACGAACTCGCCCAAGACCTGCTCACCGAACAAAACCAAGCCCTGATCGCCTTTGCCGAAGCATCCCTAGGATCAGCCTCGGCCCAGCAGTTGCAGACCTTCCTAGACGAACGCCAAGCCGCCCTAGCCCAGCCCGCCACCGGGATTTACCTGGGGGTAGGCAACCGCCACCTGCACCAGCTAGAGCACACCCTCGACCACACCCTGCCCCAGCAGCAGCGCCAAACTCGCCAGCACCTCGCCGCCGCCCAGCGCCACCACCAAGAACTAGAGGCCCTAGAGCGCTACCTGGCCAACGCCGCCCCCGAAGAACGCTATGAGGTGCTGTCTCGGCAGGTGAAAACCGCCCAGGCCAAGGTGTCCGAACTATCCGCCGCCCTGGCCCTGGCCGATCACCAAATGCACCAGGCCAGCCAAGCCCTAGAGCGCACCAAAAAAGACCTGCAAACCTACAGCCAACTGGCCATCGACCTCAAAAATACCGACCACCTGCTGCAATCCGCCGCCAAGGTAAAGGCCACCCTGCAAACCTTCAAACAGCGGCTCAAACTCCACAAACTCAACCATTTAGAGGATCTCGTCACCAAACATTTCCTCTACCTGCTGCGTAAGCCCGACTTTGTCCACCGCGTCCAAATCGACACCGACAGCTTCAAACTGGCCCTCTTCGACCCCAACGGCGACCCCCTGCCCAAACACCGCCTCTCCGCCGGAGAAAAGCAAATCCTCGCCATTGCCCTGCTCTGGGGCCTGGCCAATGCCTCCGGGCGGCGACTCCCCGTCGCCATCGATACCCCCCTCGGTCGGCTCGACTCCGAACACCGCAACCACCTAGTCGGACGCTATTTTCCCCAGGCTAGCCATCAGGTGCTTCTGCTCTCCACCGACACCGAAATTCGCCAAGACGAAGTCGCCCAATTGCGAGAAACCGAAGTCATTTCCCGCACCTATCGATTGGATTACGATCCACAGCAGCGACAGACGACGGTGGTATCAGGATATTTTTGGTGAGGGTGGGCAGTCCTTCCCCTCAGTACGGGGACAAACGTTGAAGCACCTGGTCGAACTCGTCACACCGTAGGGTCAGATCGCAGAAGGTACGCCGGAGAAAGTTGCAACCGTACGCTGTCAACCCTTGACAAGATTAACCTCAGTTCGGGTTAGACATAGTGACCAGATCCCCTAGTAGCCCTCACCCCCAGCCCCTCTCCCACGAGGAGAGGGGAGCTAGAAAGGCTCAAAGTCCCTCTCCCTGGGGGAGAGGGATTTAGGGTGAGGGCTAAAGCGCAAGCTGGAAGCAGGTTTCTCAAGCTTGCAGCGACTGGCTTATCCCGAACTCAGGTAGGATAAGGTCTCCAGCCTTCTCAGCAGGGCTACAACCGACGATCCAGGCCATCCATCAGAGCTTGAACCGATCACCCAATTACCGATTACCCAATTAAATTATTAAATACAGCCATCTAATACCAAATCCGACCTGGAAAACCCCGCTTCCCAGCCCAACAAGTTGTAGGAGTGAGGTCTCCTCACCCGCCGATACCGAGGGTAAGCCAGCCGGATTGAGTATGGGCCGTCTAATCTACACCATCTAACCGAGGGGATCGTGATACAGAGTGAAACCGTAGCGCCAACGATGCGGCAGGGCTGGCACGGCACAGCCGACTTAATTTACGACCGCCGAGGAGCCACTACGGTTCCCGTTCGCAGCTATACCCAAGCCCCTCTCAAAATACAGCGCCCACTCTACCCCGAAGCATCGGAGATCTGCCATAGCGTCTTGGTACACACCGCTGGGGGCATGGTGAGCGGCGATCAGATCACCATCCACACCCAAACCCATCCCCACAGCCATGCCCTGATCACCACCGCCGCCGCCAACAAAATCTACGGCACCGGACGGGGAACAGCGGCAGACCCAACTCCACCCCGCGATCTGGCTCAACAGACTGTCACCCTGACCCTCGCCCCCGGCAGTTCCGTGGAATGGTTTCCCCAGGACACCATCGTGTTCAGTGGCGCACAGTATCGCCAGCGGATGCGGGTAAACCTGGCTGAGGGGGCGCTATGGTGCGGCTGGGATATCACCCGCTTTGGCCGCAGTGCCGGGGGAGAACGGTTTACCCAAGGCCACTGGCAATCAGAACTGGAGGTATGGCAAGACCACGTTCCGCTGTGGGTAGATCGGCAGCGGGTGGCGGGGGGAAGCCCAGCCCTAGAGAGTGCTAATGGCCTCGCGGGCTATGCCGTCGTGGGCAGTTTGGCCCTAGTGGGATGGCTCCCCAGCCCAGAACAAGTCGTCACTCTGCGAGCATTATGGCCCAGCCATCAGCCGGGGGAGGTGGGTGTGTCTCGGCTGCAAAAGGGGGTGCTGTGTCGCTACCGGGGGCCATCCAGCGAAGCCGCCCATCGCTGGTTTGTGGCCGTCTGGCAAAGGCTGCGGCCACTCTATCTGGGGCATGGGGCGGTGGCGTCGCGGGTATGGCCCCGTTTAGTCTAGGTGATCGGGGGCTGCACCATGCTACCCTAGTAAAGCTGTACAAATCGCACATCCGAAATTTCGGGTCTTCCCCTTGGGGAAGCAGATTCGGATGGTGGCTAAACCCGAAAGGAGAAACAACATGCCCGTAATTACGCTCCCTGAGCTACTGGAATCTGGTGTCCACTTTGGGCACCAAACCCGCCGTTGGAACCCGAAGATGGATCAGTACATCTTCACTTCCCGCAACGGCGTTCACATCATCGACCTGGTGCAAACCGCCCAGCTCATCGAAGAAGCCTACGCCTTCACCCGTTCTGCCGCCGAAAAGGGCCAGAAGTTTCTGTTTATTGGCACCAAGCGCCAAGCCGCTGGCATCATTGCCCAAGAGGCTAGCCGCTGCGGTTCTCACTACGTCAACCAGCGCTGGCTGGGGGGAATGCTGACCAACTGGACCACCATCAAATCCCGTGCCGACCGTTTGAAGGAACTGGAGCGGATGGAGGAAACTGGGGCCATTGATCTGCGCCCCAAGAAAGAAGCCGCCGTGCTGCGTCGGGAACTGGAGAAACTGCAAAAGTATCTGGGCGGCATCAAAACCATGCGCCGTGTGCCCGATGTAGCGATCATTGTGGACATCAAGCGGGAATATAACGCCGTTTCCGAGTGCCATAAGCTGGGCATTCCCATCATTTCCCTGCTAGATACCAACTGCGATCCCGATCTCGTCGATGTGCCCATTCCCGGTAACGACGACGCCATTCGATCTATCAAGCTGATCCTGGGCAAACTGGCCGATGCCATCTATGAAGGCTCCCACGGTGGCCAGTCTGTCAGCGACTACGACGAAGAAGACTACGATGGTGCTGAGGACGACGACTACGGCTACGACGCCCCCGCCGCCGCCGAAGACGACGCCTAGACACCCCCTGGCCCGACTGGTTCGACCATCAATAGCGCCATCAAGTCGGGTTCTGTCTCCTTCTACACCCCCTAGAGGGAGACTTTAGGGTGAGGGAGAGCTAGGCAATCCCCCAACGGACAGGTGCTAGCTCGGTCTCGCTAAGTGACGACTTGGCTAGCCGCCCATCAAAAAACTGCTGGGAAGACTCCCCTGGGGTTTAAGCTGAGTAAGGGCAATGCCCAGGGTTTGTATTTGTAGTTGACGAGCGCGTTAGGACGTTAAATCACCATGGCAGACATTTCTGCAAAGCTGGTTAAAGAGCTGCGCGATAAAACGGGCGCAGGCATGATGGACTGCAAAAAAGCCCTGAAAGAAAACGATGGTGACATCGAAAAATCCATCGAGTGGCTGCGGCAAAAGGGCATCGCTTCCGCCTCTAAAAAAGAGGGCCGGGTAGCTGCTGAAGGCTTAATCGATAGCTATATCCATACCGGGGGCCGGGTGGGTGTATTAGTAGAAGTGAACTGCGAAACCGACTTCGTAGCCCGCCGGGAAGAATTCAAAAACCTGGTGCGCGACATTGCCATGCAAATTGCCGCCTGTCCCAACGTGGAATACGTCAAAGCCGATGACATTTCGGCAGAGATTATTGCCAAGGAAAAGGCTATTGAAATGGGGCGCGACGATCTGGCTAGCAAGCCCGAAGCCATGCGAGAGAAAATTGCAGAAGGCCGCATTCAAAAGCGTCTGAAAGAACTTTCTTTGCTAGATCAGCCCTACATCAAAGACCAAAACACTTCTGTGGAAGAGTTGATCAAACAAACCATCGCAAAACTGGGTGAGAACATCCGAGTGCGACGCTTTGAGCGCTTTGTGCTGGGCGAAGGCATTGAAAAGCAAGAGGTTGATTTTGCGGCTGAGGTCGCAGCCCAGGCTAACCTGAAAAAGGAAGAACCTACCCCCGTCGCAACTAAGGCCGAGGAAAAGCCCGCAGAAACCAAAAAGGCGGCGGCTGACTCTAGTACCGCTAAAAAAAAGAAAAAGAAATAGTTTCTGTTGAGTGCTTGTCCCTAGATCATGTTTTCACCTAGAGGGCTAAGGCAATTTCCAGGAGCAGTGGCTAACCCACTGCTCCTTATTTATAGCGACAGCCAATTTCATAGGGCCATTCCGGTTGCCCTAAGCTAGTCGTGATCACAGCGCAGTCCGAACGTATCTTAATCAACCTGAGTTTGGGATAAGCCAGTTGCTGCAAGCTTGAGAAACCTGCTTCCAGCTTGCGCTTTAGACCTCACCCTAAATCCCTCTCCCCAAGGGAGAGGGACTTTGAGCCTTTCTAGCTCCCCTCTCCTCGTGGGAGAGGGGCTGGGGGTGTAGCTTGCTTCCCGCAGGGTGGTCTACCAGGGGATCTGGTCACGATGTCTAACCCGAACTGAGGTTAATCAAGATGGCTACAGCTATCTTGAACGAATTGATGGGGCGGAATTGATTCGACGGCCATGGGACGACCTAGGTCGTTTTGGTAATGCAGGCTGAACGAGGCGGGAGATGTAAGGTTGCTGTTGCTAGGTGAGCGTTGTGGTAAGTCCAGAGAAGGTGCCAGGGCAGGCTAGGACGAACTCCCTGAAGCCGTTCAAGGGCAACGGTGGCAGCAGTCTCCCCAGCGTTGAGGGCCACGATCATCGTGTCAGAGCCTAGCGTCCTCACTAACATATAAACGTGTTGATCGGCATGGCACACCTGATAGCTGCCTGTACGCAAGGCTGGATGTTGGTGGCGCAAGGCAATTAGGGTTTTGTGAATCTGCAACAAGTCTCGGTTCCAGGCCGACTCTGGGGGAAAGGTGCGGCGACAGTCAGGATCTAGCCCCCCTGCAAGGCCAACCTCATCGCCATAGTAAATACTGGGGGCACCGGGGAAGGTGAGCAAAAGTACCGTAGCCAACACCACACTGGTCTCATCTTCGCCCACCACTGACTGGATACGCGCCACGTCATGACTAGAGAGCAAATTCAGTTGGGCAAGCTGAATTTCCCAAGGATAGAGCGCCAGTAAATCCTGGATTTTGGCTCCGTAGCTCGCCGCATCCAAGGCCGGATAAGGGAAATAGTGGGGCTTTTCTACTAAATCTATCCGCACCCGATTGCCCGCCACAAAGGCTAACGTTGGCCCGGTAAACAGGTAATTCATCACTCCATCAAATTGGGTGCCGTCTAACCACTGCCGCGCATCCGTCCATACCTCACCCACAATGTAGGCATCGGGATTAATCGCCTTAATACGATGACGAAATTCCTGCCAGAAGCCCTCTGTTCGTACTTCGTAGGGCACATCTAAGCGCCAGCCATCAATGCCTTGGCGTACCCAATATTCTCCGATTCGCATTAGGTATTCTCGCGCCGCTGGATAATCGTGGTTAAAGGTTGGTAGCGCACGATTATTGGCCCAGCTTTGATAGTTGGCTGGTTGGCTGCCATCGTAGGCAGAAAGGGGCCAACCATCAATGTGAAACCAGTCAAGCCAAGGGGAGTGAGGGCCATTTTCTAAAATATCATTAAAAAAGAAAAAGCCCCGACCACAGTGATTAAACACCCCATCCAAGACGACTTTAATCCCTCGCCCATGGGCGGCTTCTAGTAGGTCAAAAAAAGCTCGATTTCCTCCCAGTAAGGGGTCTACTTGGTAGTAGTCGTAGGTGTGGTAGCGATGGTTGCAGGCCGACTGAAAAATCGGGGTAAAATAGAGAGCAGTAATACCTAAATCCTGTAAATAATCCAGTTTTTCCAAGACTCCCCATAGGTCGCCACCCTTATAGCCAAATAGGGTTGGTGGTGTATTCCAAGGCTCTAGGGTCACTGCCATTGCTGGATCGTCCACTGACCTTTGAGTGCGGGCCATCCGGTCAGGAAAAATTTGGTAAAACACCGCATGTTTCACCCAGTCCGGCGTTTGCATAGCCATGTGCCTTGTCTTGGTTGCTACTCTGCTAGGCTAGCGTCATCTGTCCAGACTGGCTAGGGATTAGAGGCAGAGGGTGCGCTTGCCTATGATGATGGCCTAGGGTTACAGTCATCCCTCGGGCCAGGTTGAGTTGGCAGTGTAGAATGTTTATGTACCTGGGGCTGTAGCTCAGCAGGATAGAGCGACCGCCTCCTAAGCGGTAGGTCGTGGGTTCAAATCCCGCCAGCCCTGTACAGCAAAACGTGGAATTTGAGATCCCATGGAGATGCTCTTGGCGGGCAACTTCAACCGTGAGGCCAAACTGTCTGGCTTTAGAGGTAATCGCGTCTCGCAGGCGATGGTAGCTCCACTGGTGAACTTGGGTGCAGCAGGCCTTAGCGTACTGCTTCTGACCATCTACAAAGTCAGGTACTTTTGTGGCGGATCTCTGTTTGACTTCGGCTTCAACGACTTCACGAATATGGACCAAGTCTGGTAAGACGATGCTGACTGCTTGGTAGGTTTGGGCAAGGGCGACAATCGCCTTTGCCAGCAGCCGATCTACCTGTTTGCCCAGGTCAGATTCCGTAGAGATACGCTTACCGCCTTTGATGCGTTGTCGGTGACCCTGGTGAGAGGTGCGCCCCCGTTCAGTGCGGGCACGTTGGAGGAGTGGGTAATGTTCGCCGAGCAACTGTTTAGTTGAGCGGTAGGTTAACCTCAGTTCGGGTTAGACATAGTGACCAGATCTCCTGGTAGCCCTCACCCCCAGCCCCTCTCCCCTAGGGAGAGGGGGGCTAGAAGGCTTCAAAGTCCCTCTCCCTAGGGGAGAGGGATTTAGGGTGAGGGCTGCCAGGGCATGGGGCTGTTAAGGTTAACCCAAACTGAGGTTAGCTTAGTGGCGGTCTTGGCCTCTTTTTCTGGGATGACCTGCTGAGTGCCTTCTAGCGTCCACAGGGCCGTGTCTACGGTGCAGGATAGGTTGAGGTGGTAACGATTCCAGGGTTCTGGCTCATTCAGGTGTTGTTTAGAGGGAACCCACGATAGTCGCGCCGATCGCAGGGTAAATAGACCAGATGAGTGGCGATCGCCCCCGTTCTTTTTAGTGTCCTGATCTTCCAGAAACCGCTCAAACCAGTGCTGGTGGGGCTTGTCGCAGTACACCTTAAACCGATGTTCTCCTGTGCCCTGGCCCTGAAAGCGACCCAACAGGCGACCCTGCCCATCCCGTTCCCAAACAAGGGTTTCGGCGATCTCGTAGATGATTGGGAACAGAAGAGATGCGGGTTCGCGGGTTAGGGCTTGGTGCCAGGTGCCATAGCTTTCGTCGTCTAAAGGGGGAGACTGAATGCTCTGGATCAGTGCCTCGGCTTGGGTAGGGCCAGTGAGGTCTCGCCCTTTGGGAAGGCTGGCCTTGAGTTGAGTCTCTAGCCGCTGAATCGGAATTTCGGCTTTTTGGTAGCGCTTTTCAAGAGCGTCTAGGTCTTCTATGTCGGGTTCTAGTTGGGCACCACGCTTGAGCAAGTAGGCCAAGGAATTCTGGCGGAGCGTTTTTTTGGCATGCCCATACTCCTGAAACAGTTGTTTGAAGGGGTCGGGAGCCTCAACCGTTTTCAGAATGCGGGTTGCTGTGGCCTGCAGGGTGTCTACAGCTCGGCTGCGTGATGCTACGGTCTGGCTATCACCCTTTTTATTGTTGGCAAGCATCCATCTCACTAGTCCCCAACAGTCTCCGCCTCCAGGTTTGGAACCTATTCCTTTTCCGGAGGGGCACAATGTAGAGGAGCAAGGGAACGAGATTACACCCTGATGTGATGTACTCCTTATTTCCAAAGCCACTGAGTGCTTTAAGGCAGTACAGAGTACATCTACCCTGGGATTAATGACAATCATGCATTAACCTGGCGCTAGCGCATCCTAGAATCATTAGCGCTGGCAATTTGTGTTCTTGCCCTATAGTGTCCAATCCGCAACCTACTTCACCCGACTGGGGGCGCTTGCAACGGGTGCCCTCGGTTTCCCAGTAGGCAACAGAAACGTGAAATCCAGTTCTACCCCCAAACTTCCGACAACGTGAGAACAAACCCCGGCAGCACATCCTCTCCAGAAAGTTGCGCTGGCTGGTTGAGGTATTCCGTCGGTCGGCCTAGGCGGTAGATTTGCACCTGCTTTTCTGCGGGGTCAATTAGCCAGCCGAGCCGCACTCCACAATCTCGATACTCCGCCATTTTACGCTCCAGGGTGATCAACTTATCCGTGGCGGAACGTAGCTCAATCACAAAATCGGGGGCCAAGGGCAGAAACCTAGCGGGGTCGGGGGTGATGGCCTCAATGCGGGATTTTTCCACCCAGGCCACATCGGGCGACCGATCCGCCCCATTGGGTAGCGAAAATCCGGTGGAAGAGTCAAACACAATGCCCGTTCCATCCTGCTCAGCCCAGAGGCCAACGCGCAGATTGAGCTTAGAATTTTGACGGCCAGATTCCCATCCAGTCGGGGGCATAAGGATCAACTCTCCGGTGCTGCTGCGTTCTAGACGAAGGTTTTGGTTGACTTTGCACAACTCATAGAACTGCTCATGGGTGAGCCGCACCACTGGGTCGAGGGTTAGGGTTAGGGTCGTCATGGCACCGAGGGCGCAAAGGATACCCTTAATCTAGCAAGCAGGGTGGAGAACAGCGTTACCATCAGCAGAGAAAGGTTTATCGGGGCTAGAATTTGAGGAAACAGAGGTGAAGTATGGTTCAAGTCACCGTTAATGTGCCGGAAGAGTTTTTAGCCGACCGTGATGCCAACACCTTGGCCCAACAGATGCAATTGGCTGCGGCCATCTATTGGTATGCCCGTGGGGAAGTATCTATGGGCAAAGCGGCTGAGTTTGCGGGGCTAGATCGTCCTCAGTTTCTGGATATCTTGGCCCACGAAAAAATCGATGTTTTCCAGGTTGATTTTGCTGACTTAGCCGAAGAGCTATCCCGTGACTAACGCCGCTTTACGCAAAAAGGATACGCTATGCTGGGATTGGCATACCCTAAAGAATTGAATAATAGAGGGTGTATGGTGGCTTCCCTAAGTCAAATTCAGGCGTTTAGTCAAAAAGTGGTTGATCAGTTTCAGCCTGAGAAGATCATTCTGTTTGGCTCCTATGCCTATGGGCAGCCAACGGAAGATTCTGATGTGGATTTATTGGTAATTTTGCCGTTTGAAGAATTACCTGTGCGTAAGACTATTGAAATTCGGAAACGTATTCCGGCTTCTTTTCCATTAGATCTTATCGTTCGTACTCCTGAGCAAATTCAACAGCGATTGGAGATGGAAGACTTTTTCATTCAGGATATTTTGAATAACGGCCAAGTTCTGTATGAAGCCAATCACGCAAGAGTGGGTTAGAAAAGCCGAGGCTGACTTTGCCACAGCCCAGAGAGAATCAGAGGTTGAGCAAAATCCAAACTATGATGCAGTTTGTTTTCATAGCCAGCAGTGTATAGAAAAATATCTCAAGGCTTGTTTGCAGGAAGCTAGTATCGCGTTTGGGAAAACGCATGATCTCACGTCTCTACTGTCCTTAATGTTGCCTCTTGAGCCTGACTGGGTTAGTCTCCGGCCTGCTTTGGATAGTTTAACGGTATACGCTGTAGAGTTTCGCTATCCAGGAATGACGGCGACCGAGGAAATCGCAAACGAAGCAATGCAAGACTGTAATGCTATCCGTCAATTTTTACGTCATTATTTAGGGTTGTCGTAACTTATAGACTGGATTAACCCAGTGTAATCCATGCAGTGAGAAGTGTATTCTTAGATAAGCACCATGCAGAGAAAAGCCCACAATAATGCTAATATAGTCCATCCCTCTACAGATGGTACTCTTTACCATGAGCAGCGAAACTCAAGAAAAATACGTAAAAATGGAATGTAGACACTGCAAGCATGATGTTTTCATGAAAGTTGTTGTTAACGAGCTTAAAGTTTCTCTTGAATCAACACACCATGGCGATGGATATTATTCTAATCTAGAGGCTTATTATGATTTATTACTATGCCCAGTCTGCAAGGAAGTGACTTTACGCAAACATCTCTGGGATGATCATCTAGAACCAGAGGTAAAGTATGAAATTTTATATCCTCAGTTCATAGGGGCAATGCATGATTTAGATTCCAATGAGTTATATCACCTTCCTGAGAAAGTCAGAAAGGCATATAAAGCGGCATTGACAGTGAAAAATATCGATGCGAATGCCTATGGAGTTTTACTAGGAAGAACTCTTGAATTCGTATGTATTGATCAGGAAACAGTCGTCAAGAATAAACTATATTTTTCTCCAGGGCTATTTCATTCTAAAAACGGTCTTTAGGGTATCCAGGCCAAATTTGCAGAATCGTTCAGCCTGAGCCATATTGGAGAACTCATTGGAGCGGTAGAGATTGAGCGCGAAGTTGCGGGCAACCGCAAAGATTTGCGGCAACTGATGCATACGAATGCGCGAGGCATCTTCTCCTTGAGTCACATCTCGGACGTGATGCACCTTGTTTTCGACGCCCCAATAGCCTCGGATGCGCTGGGCAAAGGCCTCTGGGGTGGCCAGAAACGAGGCAACATAGTAGCGAGTTTCGGTTGCTTGGCGAGGCTGTCCGCCGTACTTGAAGTGTCGCTCACTCTCTACGCGAACCAACGTCTTCAGTCCTGGCCAGGGCTTGATGTTATCGAGGGTTGTGCAAAGGCTAATGACCCGCTTCTCCAGTCGTCCGTGCCCTTTACTGAGGTCGGTGAAGCTCGCCTCGGCAACAAAATTAGCTTGGACGGTTTTGAGCAGGTTACCTTGATTGCCTTTGAGGGCCGCCAAGTAATGATTCTCGGTATCAAGGATGAGCTGACAGGTTTTTTTGAGTGCTCATCGCATCAAAGGCAATCACCACGCCCTTGAGCGCCAGTTTCTCGATGAACTCCGGCAAAGCTTTGATCTCATTCGTTTTACGGTCGACCGGATAGGGTTCTAGAATCAGTCCCCGCTCCACCAGATAGGCACTGACCAATAGAATGGCTGGATGCGGGGGAGAGTCGGGATTATCGCGCTCCAGTTGATAGGACCCTCGCAGGACTTTTCCGTCAACCGCTAAGGTTTCACCGGGTAATGGTTCGATGTCAAAGAACCGGGCTAAGGCCGCTGAGTACTGCGAATAATCTAGCCTCAGGAGCACTCGACGAATGGTGCTGTAGGAGGGTAGCCGGTGTTTAGGCGGATTGAAGAGGCCAATCAACTCGCTTTGGTAGCACCTGAGCCAGTCACCAATGGCCAAAAAGCCTCGATTGCCTGCTGCCACCGCCAGGGTAAAGAGGGCCAGGCACAGGCCCATTTGATGCCGTTTCCCTGACGCCTTACGGACATCGGGTAACTCAGCAAAGGCTTCCAGAATCTCGATCCGCTCGGACCACGACTCAGGGCGGGTCTGGGGAACCGCCGCAGGGGAGGGAGGAGGGAGATGCATAGAGCCGAAGGAAAAGGTAGGTCAGCCTGAAACTCTAGCATCTTCAGCCTTCCTTGAGAATGAAATGGCCCTGTATTTTTCTCTTGAAGAAATGTCGCGAAAAGGCAAGATTCCTGATGAGCTATTTAGTATTGCTCGTCACCTCAAAGATTTCAGAAATGTTGGTGCTCACGCTTTCATGGGTGAGTTAACAGAGGAAGAAATTCCTATTCTAGAGGAACTTTGCCAAATGATTCTTGGCTACCTTTATAAGCTTCCTATACTTAATAGAAATGCTGAGCAAGTCCTTGATGGTTTAAATAAGAAGAACGCTGCATCGGGAAAAGATTAACGCAATCTTAGGGCAGCTAGTTCTAATTATTGCACAGAATAAAGCCTGGGGATCTTGCTCAGCAAAGATTTTTTATTTCAAAAATAAAATAGGAGTGCCATGTCAGAGTCCTATTCCGTTTCTGTCTTTGCGATTCTGTAGATTCCATACCCAACCGCACCAACGGCTGCTGCACCAATTAGCCAAGGTGCGAAAGCAATAGCAGCTGCACCAACACCAACAACTGCACCTATGCCCTCGATTACATCTCCAAGCCCACCAGCTAGCTCTGCAGAAGCAGCAGTGACTTCAGCGGCAGCAGCAGTTGCTTCGACACCAGCGGCAGTAGCTTCAGCAGCGATGGCAGCCGCCTCGGCGGATATGCTAACCACCTCAGTAGTTGCGGCACTGGCCTCAAGTGCCCCAATCCCAGCTTCTAGCGCTGTTGCTGCAATAGAAGTAGCGTAAAAGGCTTCTTTCAAGCCAATCTTCTTGCGAACCTCATCCACCATCTTCTTGTACCTCTAATAAGTAAGCAGGGATTACAAAGCAAGAAAAGCTCAGCAGGGATCTGATAATGCGAGCTTGTAGAAGTCCTAGCTACATCCCTTAATTCATACCAAGGAGAGATGGTGCAAAAGCGCCACCTGCTTCAAGGATATATTCGTGCTGAATCCAAAGTCTTGTCGCGCCCCCTAAGAATAACTTAGAGGTTAGACGAGTCCCTGTATTAAATCATACACAACAGCAATCTTTTCTTACGGACTCATCGTATTGACTTTGCTTAATGATTGATAGAAAGATTTTCCGTATCTATCTATGGATTAATGATATTCGGTTTTGGATGAGAGCAGTCTGTCGTGGTGGGGTGGCTTGCAGGTGGCGCTATTGCTAGCGTAGCCTACACATGATGGCGCTGGCGATTTGTGTTCCTGCCCTATGGTGTCCGATCCGCAACCCACTTCACCCGACTGGGGGCGTCGGCAACGGGCGCTGTGCGTTGGGGTATAGGATAGCCCCTGGCGACCTCGAACTACTCCAGGTCGGCCCAAGACCTTTCTAGGAGCTGATCCAAGGTGATGAGCGTTAAGCCGTGAATGTAGGCCGTAGCGGCAATAATCGCATCAGGACTTTTTAGTCCTTGTTGGCGACGTATTTCGATGACTTTATCCTCAATCATCAAGGCGTTGCTGAATAGCAGTATGATCTCGCGAAAATTTGAATGAGGTTTCAATACCTACAGAGCTCAATTCATACGTTTATCCAGCAATGCCGAGGTCATGCCCAAGCCGAAAGCCCCGCTGACGGTGCAGATAGATGAACTGTGGTCGTTCGTTGATCACAAAGGTAACAAACCATGAGTTGGGCTGGCCATCAATGCGGTGCCCCGAGAAATCCTGGGATGTGTTGTCGGGGACCGTTCTCGGGCCTCGGCGATGACTCTATGGCCGTCTATCCCTGCGGTTTATCGACAATGGGCCAAAGTCTACACGGCTTTTGGGGAAGCCCACGTCACGGTCATTCCGAGCAAACGGCATGAAACCGTCGGTCAAGATAGCGGCTTGACCAGCTACATTGAGCGCTTAAACAACCTCTTGAGGCAGCGAATTTCTCGACTGGTCAGAAAGACCCTGTCGTTTTCCAAGAAATGAGAGCATCACATCGGGGCCATCTGGCTGTTCATTCATGACTACAATCGCCGCATTAGAGAGAAGCTGGCGAAGCAAGGTCAACTCTTCTTTTTCTCTGCCCTGCACTAAAATGCACTACCCAATTGTCCATAGGTTAATTTCCACTGGTGCTGTATGGCCATCCTCATTTCCCTACCCGCCCGCCCTTGAAGCCAAACTTCAGGCCAAAGCCGAACGGCTTAGCTAAATGCTACTCGGCTTGGCCACTTTGGCGACCGAGTTCGTAGACCCCACCGATGATGAAGGCGATGATCCCCAAACTCACGGCCCAACTGCCGCCCAAGCTAAAGGAAAGACCGTAGTGGGTCACGCCTCCTGCCGCCAAAAAGGGGACAACGCTCAGCAGAGAGGCCGCTGCCATTTGGGCCTCGTGGCCTCGGTTGGTGGAGGGATAGGATCGGGTTGACTGTTGCGGGTCAGACTTGAGGGACTGAATCCAGCGGTGACAACCATCAATCACTCGGTCGGCCACGGGGGAAAAGCCTAGGTACAACGCCAAGGCCCACAGTACCGTTCCGGCTATGGATCCTAGGGAAAGGGGCAACACAGAACTCATCATTGCACCTAACCCCACCCGTCGGAGGGGCCGCCGGGCCGATAGTCGGGCCGGGGAGGATTGCCAGAATCGGGGCGGTAGCGATCTTGGTAATCACTGCGGGTTTTGGGGCGACGGCGACGCAGACGTTCATCGGCACGGGGAGCGCTGCTGTAGGTTGATCCTTCGGAGTAGATTGGGCCAACCGATTCCTCGGAATACGCCGATCCGTCCCCATAGCCTGCCCCGTCGGGGCGTTCTCCAGGTCGCTCACTGGGGCGTTCTCCAGGGCGTTGATCACCAAAGTTATCAGGGCGCTGACTGGGGGGCATTCCTCCCCGGTCGTCGTAGCGGGGGGAGTAGGGATCTGGGGCATAACCACCGGAGGGCTGGGAATAGGGCCGTCCGCCTTCATCGCGTCCCCCCAGCATGGGGCGAGGCCGAGCGTAGGGATCTTCTAGGCCGTAGTCCCGTCGATCTAGCTCTGCCCGCATGTTGGCACGGCTGTCGCCCCCATAGACTGGACGACTGGGGCGAGAGGGGGGCCGATAGCCGCCGCCACCATAGCCATCGCGACCATCACCCTGGGGTGCAGGACGACCTTGGTAGGGTTCGCGGGCGTTGATATTTTGAATCAGTAGAGCCGTCAGCATCCCCACCATAATCATTTGCTGAAAGGAGGGGATCAGTTCCATGGTGAGATGCCCCAGCAGGAACACCCCGGAAATCAGCATCAGAATGGCGTAGACCCGATCCGAATCGCGCCCATAACCTGGCCTAAAGCGTTCTAAAAAAAACAGCGCAACCGCGCCGAGAACCAAAAAAATACCAAGCAGTAGGGGAACAGGGGTACCAAAATTCACAGCGGATTCCTCGATAGGATGGCAACGCCAGGGCCAGAGGTTTCTCTAGGGCCAGAGCATGTACCTGGGATAGGTCAAGAACAGCCCCTGAGGATTCAGTTCAGCATTTACCTCAGGGATCGTAGTGCCGCTGGATAACCCTAGCGGCAACCCCAGTCTCACCAATTCTAACGGACTTCCGACGATTCTTAGTGAAGCCAGGGGCGTGGTACAGGGCAGATTTTCCTGTTGAGGTTTCCACTCGGGCAGCAGAGTTCAAAGACCAAGGCTTACATACCAGAGGAGTCGGCAACACCTAAGGCATCACCGACTTCCCTTCGTGCTCAAGCTAAACTACTGACCTACTGACGCTGAATTTTGTCCCGCTGGCTCAGGAAGAGCAGGGCGAGGACGGCGGGTACCACGACAATGACGGCTCCAGCCAGGATGCTCAGCAGAAAATTCGCTAACGAAGGTGTCATAGGGTCTTTGTCCTGATAACGATTTAGACAAATTGTTACTCAATATTATTGATCAACTTTACATCGCCAACACAACCGCTAGGCTAGGATTCAGCCTCAATCGGCCCAACCCCTAGGGATTCTGAGGGTGGGCGGCGGAACGGCGGTGTTTACAAAGCTTTAGAATAGGGACAGAATTCTAGAATTGTTAGGTGTGACTATGGCCATGTCAGCGGTGTTGAATTGGGGCGTGGGGCTGGTGCTGGCGCTGATGACCCTGCTGTTTATTTTCCGCATCGTCCTCACCTGGTATCCCCAGGTAGACCTCGCCAAGCTGCCGATTGCCCTCGCGGTGTGGCCTACAGAACCGCTGCTAGCTCCGGTGCGTAAGCTAGTGCCCCCCATCGGCGGCGTCGATATTTCCCCCGTGATTTGGGTCGGCATCATCACCCTGCTACGGGAAATTTTGGTGGGACAACAGGGCTTGCTGCGAATGCTGGGCTAAGAGGCACCCGATCCGGTGTAATCTAGGATGCCTCCTTAGACACGATGGATGACTCGACCCCTTCCTTTCTAGCCTGCACCCTCGGGGGCACCCGGCGAGATCGCCTACGCCGTCATTTAGACACCACCGACACCCTAGCAGGGCAGGTGATCAATGGCGCAATTGTGGGGCTGATTTTCCTGTCTGCCGCCATTTTTGTCATCAAAACCTATCCGATCTCGCCCGAACTGGATGACGGGTTAGATGTTTTAGATGGGCTGATTGTGCTGGCCTTTTCCCTGGAGTACGGCCTGCGGTTATGGGTGGCTCCCAATCCTTGGCGCTATGCCTTCAGTTTTTACGGATTGCTTGATTTAGCCGCCATTTTACCCTCCTGGATTGGGGTGTTTGACATTCGCTTTTTGCGCTTTTTTCGGTCGTTGCGAATTCTGCGGCTGGTGCGAATTTTTAATGATCGCCTGTGGTTTGGCCAAGTTACCAGTGCCGATAGCCTGATCCTGCTGAGAATTTTGTTTACTCTAGTGGCGATTATTTTTATCTACTCTGGTCTTATTTTCCAGGTAGAACATCCCCGTAATCCAGCAAGCTTTAACACCTTCTTAGATGCCCTTTACTTTGCGGTGGTCACCATGACCACGGTGGGCTATGGCGATGTTACTCCGGTTTCTGAGGTCGGACGGGGGCTGACGGTGGCGATGATTCTGACCGGAATTGCCCTCATTCCCACGCAGATCAGCAGCCTCATTCGTCAGTGGGTCAAGGTGACAGATGCTCGCCATCATCCCTGTCCGGGCTGTGGTTGGACGAGTCACGATGACGATGCCCGGTTTTGCAAACGCTGCGGTACTGCCCTAGAAGACATGTAATCTCACTAGGGCAGCTAAATCTAGGTCGCTGTCGTGAGTGGTCAACCCTCACGGCCCAGGTAATCCAAAATGCCCCTGGCGATGCCGTCGGCGATTTGGTTTACGGCGGCAGGGTTACGAAACCGGGCGGCATCCTCGGCCCCGGTGACAAACCCGGTTTCCACCAGCACGGCAGGCATAGAGGTATGGCGCAATACATAGAAACGCGCCTGCCGCACACCTCGATCACGCATATCAGTATCCCGCAGCACGCTGTTGTGGATACTGCGGGCCAAACGCTCGCCGCTGGCCAGATAATAGGTTTCCAGGCCGTTCACCTCAGGGCGTGACATGCTGATAGCGTTGGCGTGGATGCTGACAAACACATCGGCCCCGGCTTGGTTGGCGAATTGGGCGCGAGCGTCGAGATCCACCCACTGATCACCGTCGCGGGTCATCAGCACCGTTAGCCCTGCCTCCTGAAGTCGCTGCTGCACTCGGTTGGAAATCGTGGTGTTGATTTGCTTCTCTTGGATGCCGCCGATACCAACAGCTCCAGGGTCACGCCCTCCGTGGCCAGGGTCAATTACCACTAGGGTTTGGCCACGGGGCACGCTGGGAATCGCCGGAGTCGAGGCCACAGCCGGAGCCGTTGCCGCCAAGATGGTAGCCGGGAGGTTGGCCGCCACCAGGGACTGCTGCACCTCCTCAGCCCGTTGCCGCTCTTGAAACAGGCCCACCTGTACCATGGCCTGGCCATCTACCGTTGTGCGGAAGGCTTCGGGTTCCACATTACGTACCTGTTGCAGCGTATCGGGGCCGCTGATGGGCACAACGACTCGAAAGTGGCTGGCGTTGGCGGCTGGGGGAGCTGGGTTGGAAACGGGGGTTGAGTTGGGCGGCGAACTAGACATGGGCGGGTTGGGTTGGGTTGGCGCACCCGCCCCAGACACCACCTGGGCTGATAGCCGAGCGGCCATCAAGCGCTGCCGCAGTTCATCGGCCCGCTGCTGATCTTGAAACACCCCCGCCTGCACCACGGCCTGACCGTTGAGGGTCGTCCGAAAGGCGGAGGGTTCCACGGCGCGAACTTGGGGCAAGGTTGTGGGGCCAGAAATAGGCACAATCACCCGAAATTGACCGTTCTGGACGTTGCTTTGGGCATTAGGTCTATTGACGGATGGAGGAGTGACCCCAGAGTTAGGACGCACCACCACCGTCGGTAGGTTGGGTGGGGGAATATTGGGGCTTCCAGTGGCCGATCCGGTGGTGGGTAGCAGCACCGGAGGTGTAATTGGTGCGGTCGTTGAAGGGCTAGGGGAGGACGGATTAAGGGGGGCGCTCAGGGCTGGCGTATTGGCAGTGGGCGTTTGGGAACCCGTGGCGACCACAACTCCATCGGGTAAGGGGGCATCGTGGGTTAGATAAATGTGGCCTGTGGGCTGACCATTATAGAGGCGACGGGTCAGTTGCCAGCCAGGGTTAAGCTGAATCCGCAAAAAGCCATCGGCACGGCCCTGGGTACGGCCAATTTCGATGGCGGATTGGCTGCGGTCGCGGGTAGGGCGGGCAAACAGCACGAGGTCATTCTGACGGGGGGAAATTTCCAGCCGATAGTGAACCCCCAAATCCATACCGCTGACCCGCACCGAGTAGCCGTTGCGGTCGGTTTTGCGGTCGCAGGCTCCGGCGAAGTCAAAGTTGAACAGTAGTGGATCGACCACCGTAGGGCCACCTTCCTGGCCCTGTTCCTGCCAGCATTGGCGACGGTTAGGAATCTGTTCCAAAATTGTCAGGGTATAAAATGCCCCATTGCGAACGGGGGTAGCCACCGGAATGGCCAGATTGGGGGCAATGGGCTGTTGTCCGAAGGTATTGGCCGAGGCTGCTGCGGGGGTAACGAATCCGGCTACGGCAGCCGCAACGGTAGCCGCCAAGGGCACCAAGGAACGAGTGAGAAGAGCCATAACAGGGTGTGAGTGGATGTGCAAACGCAGAGGATAGGCCAGGAAGACGTAGGGTAAACCTAAGCCGCTAATCCTACCTCGGATTGTGGGGGCTAAGGCCAGTAGGACGGCGGCTGAGTGTCGCAGTTTACCGATTGTCCTTGCGTGGGGGAGTCGGGAGTCGGGAGGTGAAACGGCCAATAAAAAGCCGACCCCTGTGGATCGGCTGGTAGGATCGGCCCCTGGGAGCGGCAAAATGGCCTGTTTACCCTGGGTATCGGATCTTAGGATTAGGCGTACTAAACCTTAGCCCTAGGGCTCAATCTGGCGGAAGCTAGTGTAGGCCCGATCAGGATGGTAGATGTGACAGCGCCCCACGATGGTTTTCATCAAATCCCAGGAGAAGTGGGTGTCCTTCATCAGCGGCCCCCACTGTTCCTTCAGCGAAGCATAGGCTGGCCGTAGGTTGTAGGACGGAATGCCAACTGAAATATGGTGGGGAACATGGACGTTGATATCGTGGCATAGCACCTCCACCCATTTGGGGTAGTCGCAGTGGAGGGTACCGCCGAGTTGCGCTTCCACCTCGTTCCAGGTGGCGGCGGGGCGAAACTGAATTTCGGGGATGGTGTGGTGTACCAGGGTGAAGGTACTCATCCAGAAGTGGTAGCCCAGCCAAGGCATCAGCCAATATTTGACAAGGCCCCAAGGCCCAGCCAAGGCCCACAGGGTGGGAAACAGAACAGCGGCAAAAATTACCACAGCGGCGATGGAACGGCTGACCTTGGCCCGGTCGCGGGGTTCAAAATTGTTGAGGTTGAAATGCAGCACCGCCCAATGAGCCACAGACGCTAGCCACCACAGCCAGCCCCGCATCCCTTGATAAACACCTTTCATGAACCCGTTGGCTTTGGTGTATTCTTCCTCAGTCCAAGGTGCCCAGGCGTTGTCGATGTCTAGGTTATTGGTGTGGCGGTGGTGAATATCGTGCAGCAGCCGCCAGCTATGGAAGGGATAAATCAGGGGCAGCATGGCCAGATGGCCGACCCAATTATTCACCCAGCGACGGTTCGAGAAGGAACGGTGGCCACAGTCGTGGCCGATGACGAAGAACCCGGTGAGCGCTGTTCCCGCAAAGAACCAGGCAAAGGGTAGCAAAAACCAGGGGGAGAAATAAATCGCCAGGTACCCCAACGCAACCGCCGCCACGCTCAGGGCTACGGAGGCCCAGGCTTTGCGAGGATCTTTTTGGAAGTAGGCTTTGGGAATGCTTTGGATGACCTGCTTCAGGGTCAGGTCTTGGTAAGAAATGGCATCCGATTGAACGACGGAAGGCTCAGCAGTTGCAGTCAAAGAACGGTCTCCACGAAATGAACAAGGCAGGGCTCTTTTGCCCAAAAAAAACCTGCTCCTCTCCAAAGGGAAAAGAACAGTGCATGCGCCGGATTGCCAATAAGAACAGGGAGAGAGCGACAAAGATGGAGTCGCTTTGAACGTTCCTGAAGAGCACCTGGCGAAGCAAAGGATGAACCAAATGAGAGCGCTTAGTATTCCTTCATACTTATATCACGTTGCCCCTTGTCCGCCCAGCTTTTTACCACCAGGAACCATTGCATTCTATAAACGATTGCCCCAGAGCTTCAGGGGCTAGGGGAGAATAAATGTAGTTTGAGTTACATTTTGCCATGGCTTTGGGTCGGCCATGCCAGACGATTTCGACTCGCTCTGAGGGACTGGAACACCGATGTCACCCCTCCGATGCCACAACCGAATTTCTGCCTTGTGGAGGCTGCTGCCATGGATGTTCAACAGTTCTTGCACGAATATACTCGAGGGGATCGCAGCTTTGTGGGTGTCAGGCTGCACCGGGCAGACTTGCGAGGGGTTAACCTCAGCGGCATTGATCTCAGGGGGGCCGATCTCTCCCAGGCCGCCTTAGACGGAGCCGATCTGTCGCGGGCCAATCTAGATCGGGCGAATCTCTCCGATACAGACTTAACCGGGGCCGACCTGAGTGGCGCTATCCTCAGGCATACCAACCTCATTGGGGCCGATTTACGGCGGGCTAGTTTGGTGGGGGCAGATTTCAGTCAGGCCGACCTGCGGATGGCCAACCTCGAACAGGCCGATTTGCGGGGGGCAATTCTGTGCGAAGTCATCCTCAGCGGAGCCAACCTCACCAACGCCAATTTGATTAGCGCCTGGATAGAAAACACCTCCATGGAGGAAGCGGAGCTAGACGGAGCTAATCTCAACCTACTGCGGCACTGTGGCATGGATGCTCCCCTAGCGGGCGAGTCTCGCTGGATTTCCTGGGGCATTCACTAGAATGATTCCGGGACGCGAACGCATTGTCGGGGTGAGGGATCTGTGATCGCACTCACGCTCTATCTCTGTCTTGGATCACCCCAAGGCCATAAGAAGAATCACAGGTTGCCCCAAGGGGGGTCACAGTGCCATCGGCTCCAATCAGAGATAGTGAGGGTATCCCTGAAGAGTTCCTGTAAACCCATGACATCTACCACCCCTCACAGCCTGTCTGCCATCGTTGACCAAATCTTTGCCGACCGCCGCATTACGCGCCAAGTGCAGCAAGATTTAATGGCCGTCCTTCTGGGCAAGGCTCACATTAGCCATCAGGAGCAGGTCATGGCCGAGCGTATTTTTGAGGCCATCCAGCAGGGACGACTGCGGGTAGTCGATTAGGCCGATTCTTTAAACCAGCAGTTTGTCAATGAAGAGGGAGTGATCTAGGGTTTCCCTTGCCGGACGGCGAGTCCATCGCGTTTCACCCTGGACAGTGGCATAGAGGTAGGCCCGTGCTTCGGCGGGTAGCACCGATTCTGTAAATTCCGTTCCCTCCACACGGGCGGATCGCAGCGAGGCTTCCCCTAGATGGGCGCGGGTGAGGTCGGCGCGGCAGAGGTTCACTTGGTCGAGGTTGCCATGCCACATGACGGCCCCCGTCAAGTTGGCATTGCACAGATTAGCCCCCACCATCGAAACGCCGCGCATGGTGGTGTGGGAGAGGTTCGCGGCACTGAGGTTGGTGTAGTTGAGATTGGCTCCGTTGAGTTTGGCATCTTTAAAGTTAACGCCGGATAAATCTAAACCGCTGAGGTCAACGCCGTTTAGCCAAGCTCCCTCTAGGTTGACGGCGGCGAGACAGGTGGAATTTAAATCGGCCCCGCTGAGGCGTATCCCCGTAAGATGGGCCCAGGCCAGATTGGCCTCCCGCAGGTTGGCCCCGCTCAGGTTGGCCCCACTCAGGTTGACGCCGCACAGGTTGGCCCCGCTCAGGTTGGCGTTACGCAAGTTGACATAGCACAGGTCGGCCCCGCTCAACTGGGCTTGGCGCAGGTCGGCCTGCACCGCAAAGGCTCCCCGCATACTGGCCTTTGTTAAATCGGCTCCCACCAGGCTAGCTTCGCTCATTTTGGCAAAGCTAAAGTTAGCCCAGTTGGCCTGGGTGCCGTTGAGGGTAGCCTGGGTGAGAAAAGCGCGACTGAGGTTGGCCCCCTTGAGCACCGAGCGGCTGAGGTTAACCCCGACTAGGATGTGGTGGGCTAAATCCACCCCAGCTAACTGGATACCGACAAAATCGCGGTAGCCAGCTTCGTACAGTTCGAGAAAGTACTGAATATTCATGGTACTGCGGTAGTAAGCCCTAACAACACCGGACTCACGAAGGGCAATGGTGGGCACGGTTATTTCCCAAATCAGGACAGCGAACGAGACACTTCACAATCTGTATACCGATCAATAAATAGGCATTTTGTCGGCAATCAAGAAAATGAAATTAAATAAATTAAATTAAATAAATATTAATAAGAGTTTAAAACCCATGAGGCTACCAATAAGAGGCAGAGACTATAGGTAGAATGACTCAATAGCTCGAATTGATAGCTTGACACTCGCCGCACAAAATTAAATAAAAAATGAATAAAGGCATGAAAATCCAGAAAATTCATAACTCAAAGCAATATTAAATATCTGTTAATATTTGCCCTTGGCGAGGTCTCAACCTTCTGACTAAAGGTTAGTTTGTTTTCCTGGCGATGTCACTCTATATTGAGTTTGTTTGATATTTCAGAGCAAAACTTAGCAGTCGTCAGCCGATGAAAAGACTCATATTTAGTATTCTTTGGCTAGGGTTTATGGGCTATGCCGTCATCCTTGCTCCCCCCGATCAGCCCGATACCGCCGATCTCATTCTGCGCCTGTCTACGGGGCAGTGGGACACCTTAAACCCAGCCTTAATTGCTCTGTTCAATGCCATGGGCATTTGGCCCATGGTCTAGGCGGCGGTGGCCTTAGTGGATGGTCGAGGCCAGCGGGTGCGGGCTTGGCCGTTTGTAACGGCTTCCTTTGCGGTGGGGGCGTTTGCCCTGCTGCCTTACCTGGCCCTACGTGCCCCAGTCCCCTGGGCTGGCCCAGAAGATCGATTGCTGCGGGTGGTGGGTAGCCGACTCTTTGGGGCTGGTCTGGCGGCGGCAGCCCTGGCGTTGCTGGTGTGGGGGGTGCTGGCCGGAGACTGGCCTAATTTTTGGCAGCAGTGGCAAACCTCCCGTTTTGTCCATGTCATGACCCTAGACTTTTGTGCTCTGTCCCTGCTGTTTCCGGTGCTGCTGGTGGATGATCTGCCCCGTCGAGGCCTTAGCCAGCGATGGATTTTACCCGCCGTGTTAGCGCTGCCCTTGGTGGGTGCTGCCCTCTACCTAGCCCTGCGTCCGCCGCTGCCAGAGGCTATCTCGTCGCAGGAGGTTCAGGCCATGACGCTCTCTTAGGTTCAGTAGATCACAAACGCTCTTGACTGCCCTGGGCTTAGCCCTCACCCTAAATCCCTCTCCCAAGCTGGGAGAGGGACTTTGAAGGACTTCCGGGCTCCCCTCTCCCTCCTGGGAGAGGGGCTGGGGGTGAGGGCAGAGCCAAGGCTAAGAGACATCTTTTCGATCTACTGAGGTTATCTCTCAAGGGATCGGGTCGGTTCATTGGGTAGAGCATTGTGGCTGGGCGACCGCAGCCATGCCAGCCCCGCTACCGCGGTCCCGTTCCCGCCTAAAATATAAGGGCACATCAAGACCAATGCTTGATCTCTATCCCAACGTTTTTTGCCATGGCTGTGATTCCTGCCCCTAGCCCCACCGCTGTGCTCATTAACCGAGTGCTGGCCATCAAGCCCCTGTGGGCCGTCGCCAAGGGCCGCGCCCGCGCCATGATGGTGAAACGCGCCGAAGCCATTGGGGTGCCCTGGCAGGCGAGGGTGGCCGAACTGCGGTCTCGCCAGGGGGGAGGGAGGCCGGAGGGCACCGACCTCTCGCCCCAATGGCAGGCCGATTTAGAGGCCATCCAAAACCCCACCCTGCAATACCCGGCCTACTACACCACCAGTTTCCATGCCTACGATGAGGGCAATTTGGGCTGGCCACCTGCCATGGAGGTGGAGGTGGCGGCCAAGGCGGTTCATGCCAAGCTGTGGCCAGGGGCTGGGGCCACGGGCGATGCCCAACTGCGGCAAAGCTACCACGATGTTCTAGCTGCCCAAACCCCCCAGGAACCTGCGACCATCGTCGATTTAGGCTGTGGCGTAGGCATGAGCACCGAAGCCCTACAAGCGCTCTATCCCCAAGCCCGCATCACCGGGGTTGACCTTTCTCCCTATTTTTTGGCCGTAGCCCAGTATCGCCAGCAGGAACAGTCTGCCATCCATGCAGCTCCAATTGCCTGGCACCACGCCGCTGCCGAACAGACGGGACTGCCCTCCGACTCCTGCGACTTGGTCTCGGCCTGCTTGATGTTCCACGAACTGCCCCAAACGGCGGCCCGCGCCATCCTACAGGAGGCCTACCGTCTCCTGAAACCCGGCGGTTATTTGGCCATCATGGATATGAACCCCCAATCTGAGGTGTATCGGCAGATGCCCGCCTTTGTGCTAACGCTACTGAAAAGCACCGAGCCCTACTTCGACGAGTATTTTGCCCTCGATATGGCGGCTGAGTTTGAAGCAGCGGGCTTCGAGGCTCCTACCATGACCCCCAACAGCCCTCGTCACCGCACTATCCTGGGCCAAAAGCGGTAGCTAGAGCGGTTTCCTCTTGGGAAGGTGTAGGACTGGCGCACTGACACAGCGTCAAAAGACCTGGATATTCCATCAGATGGGCGGCGCGAGAACCGAACCCATCCAAGCCTGAATCCTCGGGGAGGACTGGGCGGCCCTGCACCAGAATGACATCGTCGAGCTGGCATCCTGGTGCAGGGTGGAACAATGCCCTACAGCTAGGGAATTGGCGGGTCAAGTCAGCCCTAATCTAACCTGAGTTCGGGATAAGCCCAAGACTTCACTCGTCAGAAATCGTCTTTCTACGTGCCCTGGTCGCCCACCCTGACGGGAAGCAAGCTACACCCCCAACCCCTCTCCCACGAGGAGAGGGGAGCTAGAAAGGCTCAAAGTCCCTCTCCCTTGGGGAGAGGGATTTTGAGTGAGGGCTAAAGCGCAAGTCGAAAGCAGGTTTCTCGACATTGCAAGGTTTGGCTTAACCCGAACTGAGGTTAATCCATCAAGTTTCGGCGGCTTTTAATTCTCTTTTTAGAGAAAAATGGTCAAAAAAAGGAGAGCCGATCAGCTCTCCCTAGCATCAGGGTGCATCTGATACCATACTAACCCAAAAAACGCATGAGGGGTGAGACCCCCTATTAATTTTTTCTAATCAATTGGGTTTATCGGGTTAATCGGGGTCTCGACACAACAGTACAACGGAGGAACGGGCGCTGACGGGGTAGAGGTAGCTGTCTACCGGGGGGGCGCTTTCAGGATAGCAAAAGTCGCCGGGGGGCGAGAGAGCGGTATCGACGACCCGGTGCCAGTGTTGACCGGGATGGAGGCGGGGCAGGTCGAAAACGAGGGCATCCCAGTAGGCGTTGAGCATGACGTGGAGTTGCTCCTTGGCGGCGGGGTGGCGCAGGGTGAAGGCGAGGCTGTGGGAATGCTCTGACCAGTCGGGCTGGTGCAGGCGGCAACCATGCCAAACGATGTGGGGGCTGGGGTGCCAGGTGTTGGTGACGCGCAGCAGTTGCTCTACCCGGAAGATGTCGAGGCTTTGGGTGAGGTGGATGATGCCCTGGGTGAACCGCAGCAGGTCGTATTCCTTCTCGACGCTGTCCCAGTGGAACCAACTGAGTTCGTTGTTTTGGCAGTAGGCGTTGTTGTTGCCCCGTTGGCTGTGGCGAATTTCGTCGCCCATCAGCAGCATGGGGGTACCCTGGGCCATAAACAGCAGCGTCAGGAAATTGCGGATTTGCCGTCGCCGCAATTGCTCGATGGCGGGGTTATCTGAGGGGCCTTCTACACCACAGTTCCAGCTATGGTTGGCATCGGTGCCGTCGCGGTTGTCTTCCTGGTTGGCTTCGTTATATTTTTGGTTGTAGGAGACTAGGTCGTTGAGGGTAAACCCATCGTGGCAGGTGACAAAGTGGATGCTGCGGTTGGGTTCGCGGTCGGGCTGGGGGTAGATGTCGGGGCTCCCTAGTAGGCGGGCGGCGAGGTCAGGCACAACCCCCGTGTCTCCCTTCACAAACTGGCGTACATGGTCGCGGTAGGGGCCATTCCACTCGGCAAAGCGGTCGCCAATAAAGGTACCCACCTGGTAGAGTCCGGCGGCATCCCAGGCTTCGGCGATCAGCTTGGTGCCCGCCAAAATTGGGTCAGATTCAATGCTCCACAGAATTGGTGGATCCTCCAGGGGGTTGCCAGCCAGGTCTCGCGACAGCACCGAGGCCAGGTCAAACCGAAAGCCATCCACATGCATTTGGGAGACCCAGTAGCGCAGGCTATCTAAAATCAGCCGCCCTACCACCGCATGGCTGGCCTTGAGGGTGTTGCCGCAGCCGGTGTAGTTGGAATAGTGGGCCAGGTTGTCGTCTTCCAGTAAATAATAGGTTTCGTTGTCGATGCCCTTGAAGCTGAGGGTGGGGCCTTCGTGGTTGCCCTCGGCAGAATGGTTAAAGACCACGTCTAAAATGACCTCAATGCCCGCCCGGTGAAGGGCTTTGACCATATCCCGAAATTCGTTCACCGGGCCAAGGGGGTCTTTGCGAGAGCTATAGCCTCGGTGGGGGGCAAAGAAGCCTAGGGTGCTGTAGCCCCAGTAGTTTTGTAAACCGGGCTGTACGTCCTGGGGGTCGAACTGGTGAATGGGCAACAGTTCGACAGCGGTGATGCCCAGATCTTGCAGGTAGGGAATTTTGTCGATGATGCCCGCAAAGGTACCCCGTTCCTCCTCCGGCAGGCCCGATGAGGGATGCCGCGTAAAGCCACCAACGTGCATTTCGTAGATGACGCTGCTGGAATAGGGAATGCGCAGGGGCCGATCCCCCTCCCAGTCGTAGCTGCGGTTGTCTACCACGACCCCCTTGAGGGCGGTGGCGCAGTTGTCTCCCGGCAAAATGGCGGCTTTGCGGTCGTAGAGATCGTCTCCTACGATGGCACGGGCGTAGGGATCGAGCAGCACCTTTTGGGGATCAAAGCGGTGGCCCTGGGCTGGGTCGAAGGGGCCATGGACGCGGTAGGCATAGATTTGGCCCACCTTCAACCCCGGTACAAACACATGCCAATAGTAGGAGGTGCGGTTCCAGCGGGGATCTAGGGCAATGACGCGGCTAGGCTCCACGATATTTTCTGAGTCGAACAGCAGGATCTCAACCCCTGTCGCATGTTTGGAGTACAGGCAAAAGTTCACCCCAATGGCGTAGACCGTGGCCCCAAGGGGATAACTCTGCCCAGGTAAAACGGTAGACGGCATAGGGGCACTCTCAACAACCAATGGGAACAGGATGCTGTTGCGATTTTACCGGACGGCATCCCATGGCCCCAACTTTCCATGGATTCCCTTCAAGGTGGGGGCCATCTATCGGATTAGCCCCTCTCTAAATGAACCCAGGAGGGGCTAATTCAGGGTGATAACCCTGACGACTGAATCTGGGGCCATCCTCGCCTCGGTCAATAAGAGATCTGTCTGGGGATCTCCCCGCTAAGCAATCCCCCTGTTAATCTATAGCCATCGTGTCTGATTGGCCGCTATCTCTATCCCTTCGCCGATTGTTCTGCTGTGGAATACTTTTCAGACCTACTGGATACCTCCTCTGTAGCGTTGCCGCCGGAATATTTACAATTGGTCGAAGCGTTGGCGCGTCAGGATCATTGCCGCTGGGGCAACTCGTTGCTGCAACTGGGCTGGAAGCAAGGTATACGATTCGACCCGGTGCGCCAAACCCATCCTCACCTGGTGCCCTTCGAGGTTTTGCCCGAGGAGGTGAAAACCAATAAGCGGCGGCTATTTTTAGATAACTTCAAGCTGGTGCTGGCCATGGGCTATTACTTAGCCCCTCGCCCCACCGCCGAAATGCCTGACCCCGGAGCCAACACCACCCCTAGCCCCCCCCTTCAGGTGCCCCAGCCCGCCGGGGAAAACAGTCCGGCCAATATTCGGCTGGCGTCCTTGGTGGCCCTGCGCAACGAACTGATTACCCTGCAACCCAATACCCACGATCTCCATGCCGCTCTGGGGGATATGCTGCTTCAGCAGGGGCAACCCATTTTGGCCTACGATGTGCTGATGGCGGGGTTGCACCGTTGGCCAGACGTGCTGCGGCTACAGCAGCTTTTGGCCTTGGCCTTGGCCCGCAGTGGGGCTACCCAGGCCGCCAACCAACTCCTGGCCGAGCTCATTCAGTCGGGCCAGCGGGATGAGCAAACCCTGGGGCTCTATGCCCGCACCCACAAGGATTTGTGGAAACAAGCCCGTGACCCAGACTTGCGAACCCAGCACCTCACCCTAGCCTTTCAGCAATACCTAGAGGCCTATCGCCACAGCCGCAGCCTGTGGACGGGCATCAATGCCGCTACGATGGCGGTGATGGCGGGGGATTTGCCCCTCGCCCAATCCCTAGCGGAGGAAGTGCGCCAGGAAGGTTTAGCCGCCCTGGCTGACCCAGCGTCTCCGGCCTCCGATCACTATTGGGTCTTAGCCACCCTGGGCGAGGCCGCCCTCATCCTCAACCACTGGGATGAGGCGGCCCAGTACTATACCCAGGCGGCTAAGCTGGGGGCCAACCGCTACGGCGATCTCAGCTCCAGCTACCGCAATGCGGCCCTGCTGATGCGCTATTTTCAGCAGGAGGTGGAGACCCTCAACCAGTGGTTTTCGTTGCCACGGGTGGCGGTGTTTTGCGGCCATCGAGTAGATCAGCCGAATCGCCTGATTCCACGATTTCCGGCAGCCCTAGAGCAGCCTGTGTATGAGGCCATCCACCAGCGGCTAAAAACCCTGGGTACCTACGTGGGCTTTGCCTCAGCGGCCTCTGGGGGAGACATTTTGTTTTTGGAAGCACTGCTCGATTTAGGCGGCGAACTGAACATTGTGCTGCCCTACAACCAAGAGCAATTTATGGCCGATGCGGTGCAGGGGCAGCCCTCCGAGGCTGACACCGCCGACTGGCTAGCCCGGTTTAACCGGGTGCTGTCCCATGCGCGGGAGGTAATTATCGCCTCTGACCACAAGCCCAAGGATGATGCCATTTCCTACGAATATTCCAACCGTCTGCTGCACGGGCTAGCCAGTATGCGGGCGCACCAATTACAAACCACCCTCGTTCCCCTAGCGGTATGGGATGGCCAACCTGGGGATGGCCACGGTGGCACAGCCCACACCGTTTCTTACTGGCGACACTGGGACGACGAGGTGGACATCGTGGAACTAGAGCCGCTGCTAGCCAAACATTGTCCCGATTTAGCCCGCCTGCGCCAGGAACGTCTGCGGCAGGTTGCCAGCCCAATTCTCAACCTGCGCCCCACCGAACCCCAACGCGACATCTGCGCCCTGCTCTTTGCCGATGTGGTGCATTTCACCGATTTGCAGGAAGACCAGGTTTTGCAGTTTTCCAAAAAATTTCTGGGGGCCATTGCCCAGCTTTCCAGCCAACTGCCTACTCCACCGCTGATGAAAAACACCTGGGGCGACGCCCTCTACTACGTCTTTCCCGCCGTAGAGCAGGCTGGCACCTTTGCCCTCGACCTGTGTGACCTGATGCAAACTACCTGCTGGGAGCAGTACAACCTGCCGCCAGATATGAACCTGCGTATTGCCCTCCACGCTGGCCCGGTCTACCGCAATGTGGATCCTATTACCGGGCAGGTGAACTATGTGGGCAACCATGTGAACCACGCGGCCCGCATCGAGCCGATCACCCCTCCCGGACGAGTTTACGCCAGCCAAGCCTTTGCCGCCATGGCCGCCTCCGAAAAGGTGCAGTCTTTCACCTGCGACTATGTGGGGCAGGTGCTCTGGGCCAAGCACTATGGGTCTTTCCCGACGTACCATGTGCATCGGGTTTAGGGGGAGTGGGGGTCGGGAGTCGGGAGTCGGGAGTCGGGAGTGGGAAACTGGTTGGGGAAATGGGAAGAGGGGCGCGTAGGTTGCGGCAAATTTTGATAGGCATGGTGGCGGTAGTGGCGTTGGTGGTGGTGTGGCCCTATCCGGCGATGGCGGCTGTGAAATGTCAAACGGTGGCGGGACAGCGGTTATGTTTGGAGTCGGTGAAACGCAGCGCCAAGTATTTTTGGCAGTATCGAGCGGTGGTGAGTGTGGCGGGTCGGCCCCGACCGGAAGCGGTTTATCACTGCCAAGCACCCCCCCTAGAATCCCCTTTTACGGAGGATTCTAGGCCGTCTGAACCTACGATTTCGGAGGCCAAAATTCGGGCTTTTGTCTGTCAAGTGGTATCTACCCGTCGCTGACTCCATTGACCTAGGGTAAGCGATCCCCTCAAGCCACCATCCTTACAGTAGAGTGAGGCTGGGAGTGAATGGAAAAGGTCTGGCCGCAGGGGCATGGTTTCTGGGTATGTTTTGATACTAGCGATGCTGGTGCTGGGGGGGATTATTGCCACCGTCGGCGACCGCATTGGTACTAAGGTGGGCAAGGCGCGCCTGAGTTTGTTTAACCTGCGCCCCCGCCAAACTGCCACCCTGGTCAGCATTGCTACGGGCAGCGTCATTTCCGCCTCCACCCTGGCCATTCTGTTTGGCATCAGCAGCCAGCTTCGCACTGGAGTTTTTGAACTGGGGCGCATCCAGGCCGACCTTGCCAATGCCGAGGATCAACTTGCCCAAGCCCTCGCCGAACAGGAGGGGGTGCGAGAGGATTTGGAATCGGCCTCTACGGAACGGCAGCGGGCCTTAACCCGGCTGCGCGACATTAACCAGTCCCTGGCCCAAGCGGTAAAACAGCAACGGATCACCCAGCAACAGCTTCAGCGCACCCAAACCCAACTCCAAGGCACCCGCGACCAACTCGCCACGGTGTCAGAGCAGGCCGTTGCCCTGCGTCAGTCCACAGATAGTTTGCGGGCCGAGCGGGATCGCCTCGTGCAGCAGCAGGAAGCCATTCGGGCTCAAATTGCCGAGCGCGATCAGGCTATTGAAGACCTAGACCAATCTATCGCCGAGCGCGATCAAGCCATTGCTGAGCGAGAACGACGGTTAGCCAACCTGCAAACCCGCCAAAACCTCCTCTCTCAGCAGGTCAGGGACTTGGAAAACCAGTATCAGGGGCTCTTTCAGGGCAGCATTGTCCTAGGCCGCAATCAGGAATTACTCTCCGGCGTCTTTACCATCAATAACCGCAGTGAAGCCCAGGCGGTGGTTAATCAACTGCTGGCGGAGGCCAACCGTCGCACCATCCAGGCCATCGCCCCCGGCACCTCCCTCGATCAGCGGGCCATTGCCATTGGCGACCAGGAGGTAGAACGCCTGATTGACCGATTAGCGGTGGGTGGAGACTTTGTCATTCGTGTGCTGTCAGCCGCGAATTATGTGATTGGCGAACCCTGCGTGGTGCGCGGTGAAGCTCCCTGTATTCGGGTGTTTGTGGATGCTGGCCCCAATGCGTTGATCTACCCCCAAGGTACCTTGCTCTCCAGCGTGGCCCTAGAAACCCCCACCCGCACTGACCAAGAATTGGTGGAGCGTATGAATGTGCTGTTGGCGGCTACCCAGTTCATTGCCAGCCAAAACGGTGTCATTGACGACACGATGATCATTGCCGATAACCGCACCGAAACCCTGCTGCGATTTTTAACCGCCGTTCAACAGGAAACCCAGCCCCTCGATCTGCAAACCGTCACCCTCACCGATCTCTACGCCGCTGGCCCCATTCAGATCGATGTAGTGGCCTCCCGCAACGGTCGTACCTTGTTTCGCAGTCGCGATTTTATTCGCCCTGGGGCTAGCCCAGGGCCTTAGCATCCATCATCTCCTAACGGATCCAAACCCTAGCGAATCTTCCCCAATAACGCAAAATCAAGCCTTTCAAATTATCTCTGGCTGCGAATATTTAATAATCTCTAAAAAAATTTGCAGATAGTAACTATCTGCCCATTCTGTGTCACGGTGGGGATCACCTGTGCTTAGAATTAACCTACCCATTTTGTTGAAGCGGTGTTGATTAGCAACGCGGCTATTTTGGAGTTGCCAGACGTTGGATCATCGCTCCGCGTCGTCTCAGCTAGCCCTTCCCTAGGTCAGAGGGAGTGGCCCGTTTGTATCTTGGAGAGATCCCATGAAATTTGAGGATATTTATCAGTTTTTCGAGGATCCACCGCCGATCTACCTGAATAAGGAGCTAGCTGTGTGCTACGTTTTGGCGGTGCTATTGCAGCAAGATTCCTATGGCACAGAGCTCATTCAGTATCTTTCAGAGCAGTTTACCCATTACCGCCTCTCCGATACCGTTCTCTACGGTGCCCTGAAGTTTCTGGAGGACGAAAAGGCTATTGACGGCTACTGGAAAAAGGTAGAGGGGCGTGGTCGGCCTCGACGCATGTATCGGCTCAACCCCGATTGGCGGCTTCAGGCCGAGGAACTCGCAGAATTTTGGAGAACCTACATGGGCAACTCCGCTGCCCCAGTCTACTCCGGTAGTCCGGTGCTGTCGGTGCCCCGCCTTTAACCTGGTGGGTGTAGAGTAGCCAGAGATTCCCCTGCCGCCGGAGGGCGCTAGCTGAATCGCTCAACATTGCGTACTGTAGAACAGTACCCCCATCGCTGAGCGCAACTGTGACCGAAACCGTTCTCTACTCCACCCTATTTCTAACCCTGCTGATGATGGTGGGGTTATTCTTTTTTATCCGAGCCTCCACCAAAGATCGGACGGAGGTACTGGTGCTCGATCCCCCTGCCGCCCCCGACACCACCCTAGATGCCCTCACCGTCTATTTCGAGCAGCGCGCCTATCAGGTACAAAATCGCCAGACCGATTCCGCCCACATTCTGCTGAAGGGGCAGGTGCGGCCCAGTTGGTTTCTGGCTCTGTTTCTCAGCAGCTTGGCGGCGGTGGGGGGCCTATGTTTTGCCCTGGTGTTGTCCAGTCTGTTTCCGGGGATAGGTATGACCTTTGGCGGCCTTGTTCTCGTTGCACCAGCGGCGGGTTGGTTCTACTGGCAACGGGCCGGACGAGAGGAGCAAGTGATCCTAGCAACCAAACCCCAAGGGAAGTCAGCCCCCACCCCGCAGATCGTCGTCACCGCCCACCGCGACGAACTGATTGCCCTAGAGCAAGCCTGGAAAACCCACCTCCGCGATCTCATTCTCACCGCTACCGTGGAAATGGCCTCTTAGTTCCGACTGCCATGGCCTACGGTTCTTAGATAACCTCAGTAGATCACAAAGCATCGAGCCAGGGGCTGAATCTGTAGAAAAGGGGTAGGGTCAGGCTAGACGAATTGGATGAAAAGCCATGACGACCTGCCCTTCTTCAGTATCTCCTACGCCAGCGTTGACGGACGAGGCGACCTTGAGTGCGGCCCTAGCGTGCATGAAAGCTCATCTGCCGGTGCCCATGCAAGGGGAGTGCCCGTCGGAGACCCTCTACGCCGTGTTGCTGTGGGCGGCGAGTCATCGTGACAGCATTGAACATGCCGCCCGGCACCTGACTGGAGTGCCCAGCGGCAACGATCTCCGGTACCACCTGAATAAATTTGAGGAGATGACGACCGTCGAGGGGCAAGTGAATGCGGCGCTGCAAAGCCACCTGCCATCGGGCATCGTGAATCACCGTCATCGCTTAGCCATTGACCTGCATTTGTTGCCCTACTATGGTCAAC
>QLAH01000268.1_pt1 | contig 36589 bp, 37 predicted proteins | sample 4693081 | NCBI WGS metagenome assembly QLAH01 (sample SAMN09425401, study PRJNA476045) | Lake water metagenome, whole genome shotgun sequencing project. | reverse complement strand
GCGGAGGACACCTCAGCGACGAGCAGAAAGCTGACAATCGAGCCTTAGCCAGCGAGCGGGTGGTGTGTGAGCATTCGTTTTCAGGGCTCAAGCGCTACGGCATTGCCCATCAGGTCTATCGCAACCGGATTGCGGGCTTTGATGACCGCTCGATGGTCACGGCTGCTGGGCTGTGGAACTTCTATCTAGAGGCGGCATAGGCGCAGGACACAAAATCACTAGCCCCAAACGACACCTGTTCAATGACTCACTGTTTCACAACAACTCTGTTGATTGTGGTGAAAAACGTTGTCAGGGTCATAGCGTTTCTTCAACTCCACCAAACGGCTATAGTTCGCCCCATAGGCTGCCGCCACGCGATCGCTTTCTTCTGCCGTCATAAAGTTGACATAGACCCCCTTAGAGGCATAAGGAGTAGACGCCTTGAAAAAGTCCCGCGCCCATGCGATACAGGTGTCGTCGTCGTCAGCACCATCCCAGCGGCTATGAACATTGAGGGCAAACTTCGCATCACGGTTGTAATAAGCCGTCGCCTCTGCAGGCACTCGATTGGCTGCCCCCGCGATCGCCGCAATAAAGATTTCACACTGGGGTGAGGGTTGTTTATGGGCAAAGTCAATCAGCACATCCAGCGCGTCGTCTTGAAGTTCGATGAGATAGTGAGACTTCCAGTAGTTACGAGCTCCAGGCGTCAACAGCGGATCGAACGCCTGCTGCCATTCCCCATAGGGTTGAACGCCGATATGTTCCCCATAGGCATCCCCGAAGCGACGTAAGGGCTGAATCAGCTTTTCCCCTTCGGCGGAATGACCGTTGTAAAAAATAGACAACACGACCACCCCTTGACCGTGGACTGTTTCCGGCAGAAACGGGAGCGGCGGAGCCTGACGCAAAATCGCCCACACATTCAGGGCTTCTGGGGCAGTCGCGACAAACTCGCGGTACTGAGTCAGGACTGATTTCGCCTGGGCGAGGGGAAAAACGATTAACCCGGCCATGATTTCGGGACCAACGGGGTGCAGCGCAAATTCAAACTGGGTGACGACGCCAAAATTACCCCCACCCCCACGAATCGCCCAAAATAAATCGGGATTCTCGCTCTCACTGGCGTGCAGAGTTTGGCCATCCGCCGTCACAACTTCCGCAGAGATTAAATTATCAATCGTCAGGCCATGCTGGCGGGTCAACCAGCCGAACCCGCCCCCCAACGTCAGTCCAGCGTCCCTGTGGTGGAATTGATGCCGACAGGAGTCGCCATGCCATAGGCTTGAGTGGCTTTGTCCAAATCCGCCAGAGTGGCTCCTGGTTGAGCATAGGCTCGTCGCCGACTGACATCAACCTCCACATGATTCATGGTGGCAAAGTCGAGTAGAACACCTCCCTCACACAGCGAATTCCCCGCGATATTGTGTCCTGCCCCGCGAATGGAAAGGTCCAGTCTGCGGTCTTGCGCAAACCGGATGACCCGAGGGACATCCGCTGCGTTGGTGCACTGCACAATGACGGCAGGACGGCGATCGATCATCGCGTTCCAAATTGCCCTGACCTCGTCGTAGTTGGGGTCGGACGGTAAAACCACGGGGCTACTGACCTGATGTCGCAGGTCCTCTACGGTTTGACTGATTAATGTAGTCATGACAGGTCCTTACTCTCCGAATTAGGGGATAGATAGGTGCGCGAGGCCAATGCACGGCTTACATCTATTTCGGCAAAATGCTCAATTCCTTGGGTTTAATTGATCTGCTATCAGACTCGATTCAAATTCAGCAGTTCTTGGGCCGATGCCAGCACATCAATACCGACAAAGAAAATCTCGCCCTCCGGGTTCAGCAAAAACCGCCATGCCAGGTTAATGCTGACGCGATCGCCAAACCAGGGCGTTTGCACTTTTCCTGTGACTTTAATTTGGGTAAAGCCGCCATCTGCGGGCTCAGAAACCCCTCGCTCTGGCATTAGCTTGAGGCCGTAGCATTCCGCTCGCATGTAGGCAAGAATCGGATCGTGACCCACAATCGGCTCCTGAAACGGGGGTTTGAGGGCACCCTCTGCCGCAAATAAAGCCACTGCCGCCTCGAAGTCAAAGGCATTCATGTGGTCCATGTAGCTGAGCACCGTCTGGTTGTCGATGCCCTGAACCGTCACGTGGGTGCGGGGTGCCGCAGCGGTGGGCGGCGTGACAGGTTCTTTGACGGTAGGCGTCATTGTGGCGGTCGCAAACCCCATGTTAACGACAACTTCCTGGAGCACGGTGAGCTGCTGCCCCCCTTCTAGTTGTCGCAGCGCTTGCAGCACCTCCGAACCCTTGGCAGAGAGTTGGTAGTCTTTAGGAATGGGGGCCACAATGCCCTGTTGCATCCATTCGCTGAGCTGATACCAGAAACCCAGTTTGATATTCTTGCCAAAGGCGGAGTAAGTTCGGCAGATTGGCGTATCCATGTGGTTCACCAGATCGCACATCACCTGGGTTTGTTCTAAGGCTGGCATCTGTTTAATTTGAGTCAGCGTATTCTCAGCAAACACCATGTTGACGACCTGCATGGCCGCTGGGGTAATGGTGGTGCCCATCTCGGTATAGGCAAACCAGAGTACGGCTAATTGGTCTTCCGCACTGAGCTGGTTAAAGGCTTGCACAACCGTTGGCACGGCATCCGCCACTTGGGTATCCGGAAAAATGGAGCGGGCTGAATCAAGGGTAAATGGCATAATCAAAGGCTCCTTTAAGGGCTTAAAAAACAATTGAAGAAAGTAAACTTGTCAGTAAATAAATGCATCACTGACAACGGATGTTATCGGTGGAAATTTCAGTTATGGCGTTTAGAAAAAGTCAGCGATCGCACTGAAGAAATCACCCCTTCATCAGGGCGAAGAGGTCAATCATCGGCAGCTCTTCAGGTTTTAGAATCAGCATGACAACCCCAAGTTTGATTTCCAGTTTGATTTGTTTGATTACGCCATGAGATTTAATTAAAGCATCGGTTTGGAGGTATTTTTTAGCCAGTGAATTTATCGATAACGTGTCAATCATGGATGCTTTAGAAAGCAGAGATCTACAATAAAAGTATCTAGATTAAACATTTACGAAAAGGAAAAACTACATGAAATTCATGAAGCTATTTACGCTGCTTGCTTTAGTGATTGCGATCATCGCTGGCGTCTTTGCCCTACAAAATTCAACGCCTGTATTTGTGCAGTTTTTAGGATGGCAAATTCAGGCATCCATGGCACTGATCTTACTCGTCACTTTTGCGCTGGGCGTGCTGTTTGGGCTCTTAATTTCGCTCCCCACCATGATTCAGCGGATGCGAAAAATTTCTCATTTCAAGTCACAGACCCATCAGCTAACCGATAATCTCGTCGAGGCTAATCGCAAGCTGTCTGAGGCCGATGCGGTAGTGCATTAATGTACGGGAAAGAGGAAAATCGGGCGATGCTATCGCGATGATAAGAGAGGCGGCTCCATGACGATAGAGATGACCTGTCCCACCTGTGGGTCTCATGAGATCTCCAAGAACGGCAGGTAATGTTCTAGACCTGTGTTTTATGGCAAGCTGTGAAGCGTCCCGATACCTCCTTTCTGCCCATGGTTCTTGAACCCGTCTGCTGCCCCACGTGTCACACCCCGGATGTGGTCAAAAATGGCAAAAGCGATGAAGGCAAGCAGCGCTATCGCTGCCGCAACACCGCGTGTTCGCGGGCCTCTTTCATCCGTGACTACACCTACCGAGGCTACCTGCCTGAGGTCAAGCGGCAAATCAGTGATATGGCGATGAATGGCAGCGGCATTCGCGATACGGCTCGGGTGCTGAAGGTGAGTCAGACGACCGTGATTGAGGAATAAAAAAAACATCGGCATCTGGAGGCGGTTAACCGGGCGGTGTTAGAGCAGACGCCAACGCCGCCCACGACCGCCGTGATCGTGCGGGTAGATGACGCCGAAATGGATGAGATGTGGAGCTTTGTGCAATCCAAGCAGCAGCAACGATGGCTCTGGCATACTATCGATCATCAAACCGGGGCCGTGCTGGCCTATGTTCTAGCGCCCCATGACGATGCCGCTCTCTCAGCGCTGATGACGTTGCTCGCCCCCTTTGGCATCCAGCAGTTTTACACCGATAGGGGGGAGCTTACCAGCGATTGCTCACGCCTGAACACCATACGGTAGGCAAGACGAACACGCAGCGCATGGCACGAAAACACTTAACGCTAAGGACTCGAGTCCAACGGTTGACGCGCAAAACCATCTGCTTCTCTAAATCTGTCTTGATGCATGACACGGTGATTGGGTTGTTCATCAACCGCTATGAATTTGGGCGGGCTGTATGACAAGTAATACACAGGTCTAGAACATTACCCAACCCCATTGCCGATCGTGGGAAAACCCGATCCAAGGGCAATGAGCATTAGGTGTGGCCTCCGTCAGATGTCTTCTACCTAGCTCGGTTTGCGATTGGGGCTAGGCGGATCTAGGAAGCTGAATCGTGAAGCAGCTCCCTTTGCCGATCTCGCTTTTGACCTGAATATCGCCGCCGTGGGCCTGGGCGATGGCCCGTGTGATGGCCAGCCCCAGCCCAGATCCCCCAGTATGGCGAGAGCGATCGGGGTTGACGCGATAGAACCGATCAAAAATACGGCTTTGTTCAGCCCCAGGAATACCAATGCCGGTATCTTTCACGGCCAAGATAGCCATGCGTCCACGAACCTCCAAACTTACAATCACCGTTCCCCCCGCAGGGGTGTACTGAATGGCGTTGGCAATCAGGTTAGACACCAGCCGATAGATCTGCGATTCGTGCCCCAAAACGTCAATTTCTGCGCTGGGGATCCGGTGGCTGAGGTGAATGTCGGCAGCGGTCGCCAGTTCAGAAAATTCCTCAGTTAAATCGGCAATTACATCGTTCAAACAGCACCTCTGCAACGGCTGGGCGGTTTTCCTTTGCTCCAAACTCGCCAAAAACAAAAGATCGGCAATCAGATGACTGAGGCGACGCCCCTGCCGCTCTACGGTGTGCAGCATGGGAGGAATCTCCTGCGCTTGATCGGGGGGCAATCGCAAAATCGCTTCCACGGTAGCCAACAGACTGGCTAGGGGCGACCGCAGTTCGTGGGCGGCATCGGCAGTGAACTGCTGCTGTTGCTGGTAGGCCTGGTACAAAGGCCGCATCGCCACCCCCGCCAGCCCCCAGCTAGACACCGCAACAACGCCCAAGGCGAGGGGCAACCCCACCGCCAAAATCCATCGCAAGCGCTGCACCTCGGCATCAAAAGGAGCCAGAGTACGGCCAATTTGCAGATAGCCCCAGGAACCATGGCTGTGCATTTCACTGGAGTTGGGGTGGCTGTGGGCGGCGTGCAGAATGGTGGTGAACTGCCGATAGCGAGGGCCAGCGTCGGCCCGAAGGGTTTGCCAAGGGGCCGGGTTGAGGGTTGAAAGCAGGGCGAGGGGCTGGTTGGGCGAGTAGGCCAGCAGGGTGCCGTGGTGATCGTACAGACGAATGTAGTAGCTGCGACGGTCGCTAATGCCGATGGTGTGGCGCTGAATTAGGGTGGTGGTGGGGCTGCACACCTGTCCGGCAATGCACAGGTCAGGGAAAATCTGCTGCAACAGTTCCGTAGGATTGTCAGCAGGCAGCAGCATCGGCTCCAGGCTGTCGTGGAGAGTGCCCGCAATCGATTCAATTTCGCGTTCTAGGGCCACCCAGTTGGCTTGCAGCAACGCCCGATAAATGCCAAACCCCGATAATCCCAAAATCACCGCCATCACTCCGGCATACCACAGGGCCAAACGGGCGCGACTACGACGAAACAGCGATTGGCTATCCATAACCGACCTGACATCCCAAGGTTCTACCGTAGAGCGAGACCCAGATCCTGGCCGATTCCCCAAGGACCCTAAAATCTCGAAATTAGGCCGTGATTACATAGATGAGTTAAACCGATACCCCTGGCCCGGAATGGTCTCAATCGGGCAATTGCAGTCGTAGCTGGCCAGTTTGCGCCGTAGTAGGCGAATTTGAGCCGCCACTACATTGCTAACGGGTTCTTCGTCTATATCCCACAGTTGAGTACGCAGTTTGCTACCGGGGATAATTCGGTCGCCGTTCTGCATTAGGTAGGCCAACACCTGAAACTCCTTCAGTGTTAGGGGAATTGGCTGACTCGGTTGCACATTCTGCATCACCCAAAGCGTGGAATTGGCATCATCCAAAGTGAAGCGTCCCACCGCTAAGGTTTGGGGCTGAAGCTGGGGCGACCGCCGCTGAAGTGCCCGCAGCCGCGCCAACAATTCCGCCATCACAAAGGGTTTGATTAAATAATCATCCGCCCCCGCATCCAACCCCGCCACCCGATTCTCTGGCTGTCCCAAGGCCGTCAGTATCAGCACAGGCAGGGGGTTCTGCTTCGCCCGCAACCGCTGACACAGCTCCAACCCCGACAGCTTCGGCAGCAGCCAGTCAAAAATCGCCACTGTGTAGTCGGCCCACGAATGCTCTAGGCAATACCAGGCTTGATCGCCATTGGTGACCCAATCCACCACATACTTCTCGCCGATTAGGACTTGCTTGATCGCCTGTCCCAAGTCTTCCTCGTCTTCGACTAGCAACACTCGCATTGTGTCCAACCTTTGCCACGATGTTGATTCTACAGATTGCACAGCGATTTCACCCGGTTTTCATCCTCTCTATGGCATCCTGTCAGAGCTTTTGTTCGAGTTGCCGTGAGGAGGCCCAATGAAACCCGCTCTACTACTTAGCTCTGTCCTGTTGACCCTGGGGGTGATGCTCCACGCGCCCCATACCGTTGCCCACGTTGGCCACGGGGATGAATTTCAGGCCGAGGGTGGTGTCAACCGAGTGCAGGTCAACGCTGAAACCGACTTTCTGATGGGCATTCAGGTTAGCCCTATTGAGGAGGCGGCAGACGGTAGCGGGGCGGTGCTGATTCCTGTCACGGCTTTGGTGGATGATGGCGGGCGGCAGTTGGTGTTTGTGCAGTACGAGAATTTCTATGAGCCTGTGGACGTGACCATTGGCAGCACCCAAGGCGATTTGATTGCCGTCACCGAGGGGCTATCGGTGGGCGAACAGTTGGTGACCCAGGGTAGCCTCACCCTCTATGCGGAATCGCGCAAGACCCAGACCGCCGAGGTCGAACCCGCTGCCGAAACGGCTCCTGTTGCAACCGAGGCTCCGGCGACCAACGAAACCCCCATGGAAACTAGTGCAACCGTCGCTCCAACCAGCGAAGTGGATCAAGAACCTGAGACCTCTGGGGGCTTCCCGGTGGGGCTATTGGTGGGTTTGGGATCTGTGGCCGCTGTGGGCGTTGGGACGATGGCCGTTTTGAGCAGCCGTAAGAAAAAGAGCCGCTTCTCCGAAGGCACCTATTCCGAGAAGTAGGGGAGAGGTTCCCTCGCCCTTCCTCTCTCAAGGAGACTACTTACCCATCTCCTGGTTCTAGCCATCAAATCCTCTTGAGAGGATTTCGGCTTTGAGCCTTGGATTCTTAATCCTTGGCTCGTCGGCTCGTCGGCCATAACCACCAGGGAGTGAACTCCCTGGCTCATGGCAAAAGTCTGCTGAAGCAGACTCAAAAATTTCTTCGCAAACCTGACCGAAATGTTTAATTCTCTGCTCAATCAGACGCTCAAAAATTCCATTGCCCAACGGTGGTTTATTGTGGCGGCGGCCATTGCGGTGACGATCTGGGGCGTGTTTACCGTGGCCCAGATGCCGCTGGATGTGTTTCCTGAATTTGCGCCGCCCCAGGTGGACATCCACACCGAAGCCCCTGGCCTTGCCCCGGAGCAGGTGGAGACTCAAATCACCGTGCCCATCGAAAGCGTGGTGAATGGCCTGCCGGGAGTCACCACCGTTCGATCTTCCTCCAAGGTGGGGCTGTCGATGGTGAGTGTGGTGTTTGACCAGGAGGCCGATATTGCCCAGGCGCGGCAGTCTGTGACCGAGCGGCTGCAACAGGTGAGCGGCCAGTTGCCAGCGGGTGCCCACCAGCCGGAACTTTCGCCCCTGGCCTCGCCCTTGGGCACGATTTTGATGTACGCCTTCACCCTGGATGGTCAGAGTAGCGGTCAGGGTCAGACCTCGATGATGGATCTGCGCCGTTTGGTGGAGAGCACCCTCAGCCAGCAGATTTTGTCGGTGCCGGGAGTAACGCAGGTGACGGTCTACGGCGGCGACGAGCGGCAGGAGCAGGTTTTGGTTGACCCCGACCAACTGCGACAGCGCAATGTGGCCCTGAATGAAGTCACCGCTGCGGCCCGTGGGGCGAATGCCAACGCACCAGGGGGCTTTTTGATTGGCGGCGGCCAGGAGTTACTGATTCGCGGGTTGGGCCAAATTCAGACTATCGAGGATCTTCAGCAGTCGGTGGTGAAGGTTGAGAACGGCGAACCGATTTTGCTGCAAGATGTGGCCGAAGTCCAGACCGGAGCCGCCCTAAAGCGAGGCGATGCCAGCTTTAACGGCCAGCCCGCCGTGGTGCTGATGATCACCAAGCAGCCCGATGTGGATACGCCCACCGTTACCCGTGCCGTGGAAGCGGTGATCGCCGATTTGCAGCCCACCTTCCCGCCCGATGTGCAGATGGCTCGCACCTTCCGGCAGGCAAATTTTATTGATTCCGCCATTCGCAACGTCAGCGGTTCGCTAATTCAGGGCATTGTGATTGTCTCGATTATCATGCTGCTGTTTTTGATGAACTGGCGCACGGCGATCATCACCCTCAGCGCCATTCCCCTGTCGTTGTTGATTGGCCTTTTGTTCATGCACGCCTTTGGCCTCGGCATCAACACCATGACCCTAGGTGGCCTGGTGGTGGCCATTGGCTCGGTGGTGGATGACGCCATTGTGGATATGGAGAACTGCTATCGCGGCCTGCGGGCGAACCAGGCCCAGGGCAACCCCAAGCACCCCTTCCAGGTGGTCTATGATACCTCGGTGCAGGTGCGGCTGGCGGTGATTTTTTCCACGGTGATCATCGTTGTGGTGTTTGCCCCCATCTTTAGCCTCACCGGGGTGGAAGGGCGAATCTTTGCGCCCATGGGCTTGGCCTATCTGCTGTCTATCATGGCCTCCACCCTGGTGGCGATGACCCTCTCCCCGGCCCTCTGCGCCATTCTGCTGGCAAATCAGACCTTGCCTCAGGAAGGTACGTTCGTTTCTCGCTGGGCGGAGCGGCTTTACCGTCCCCTGCTGAATCTAGCCATTCAGGCACCCCAGGTAATCTTGGCCCTGGCCCTGGCGCTACTGGTGGCGGCGATGACGGTGGTGCCCTCCTTGGGGCGGGTGTTTTTGCCGGAATTTCAGGAAAAATCCCTCGTTAATTCCATGGTGCTGTTTCCAGGAGTTTCGCTGGACATCACCCAGGGGGCAGGCATTGCCCTGGCCAATTCCCTGAAAGACAACCCCCTCTACGAGTGGGTGCAGGTGCGGGCGGGCCGCACCCCCGGCGATGCCGATGGAGCCGGGGTAAACATGGCCCATGTGGATATCGAACTCAGTGACCTAGCCCTAGACAACCGAGAAGCCAGCCTTCAGGAGTTGCGGGAAGCCTTCTTGGCCCTGCCGGGAGTGGCCCCCAACATTGGCGGTTTCATCTCCCACCGCATGGATGAAGTGCTGTCCGGGGTGCGGAGTGCCATTGCCATCAAAATCTTTGGCCCCGATTTGGCAGAACTACGCCGCCTTGGCGAACAGGTGCGCGACATCATCGAGCCGATTGAAGGCGTAGTAGACCTTCAGCTAGAGCCGCAACTGCCCATCCGTCAGGTGCAAATTCAGTACGACCGCACCGCCGCCGCCAGCTACAGCCTCACCATGTCGGCCATTTCTGATGTGGTAGAAACGGCATTGCACGGGCGGATTGTGTCCCAAATGCCCAAAAATCAGCAGCTCACTAACGTGGTGGTGTCTCTGCCAGAAGCCGCCCGCAATAATCTGGATGCCATTCGCGCCATCCCCATTTCCACCCCCACAGGCGACACCATTTCCCTCGGCGATGTGGCCACGGTCGATTACGGCATGGGGGCCAATGTGGTGAATCGAGAGGACGTATCGCGACTGATTGTGGTCTCCGCCAACGTAGCTGAGCGTGATTTGGGCAGCGTGGTGGGGGATATCCAGACCCAAATTCGGGAAAACGTGACCCTGCCCAGCGGCTACTTCATTCAGTACGGGGGCCAGTTCGAGTCAGAGCAGCGGGCCAGCCGCAGCCTGTTGGTCTACAGCCTTCTGGCGGCGATTGTGATCACGATGCTGATGTTCTTCTCCGTGAAGTCCTTACCTGCCACCGTCGCCATCATGATCAACCTGCCCTTGGCCCTGGTGGGCGGCATTGCCTCAATTTTGCTCACCGGAGGCGTGATGTCCATCGCCTCGCTGATCGGCTTCATTACCCTATTTGGCGTGGCGGTGCGGAACGGCTTGCTGCTGGTAGATAACTATAACCACCGCTTCGCCCAGGGAATGCCCCTCAAAACCGTGATTATCGGCGGATCCCTCGACCGAGTCAACGCCATTCTAATGACCGCCCTCACCTCGGCCCTGGGGATGCTGCCTTTGGCCCTGGCCAGCGGTGCCGGGAATGAAATCCTGCAACCCTTGGCCATCGTCGTGCTGGGTGGCCTATTCACCTCCACGGCATTGACCCTGCTGGTGATTCCCGCCCTCTATGCCAAGTTTGGCCGCTGGCTGATGCCCAAACCGCGCCTGAGCGATCTAGGAACAGATCAGACACATCATGTCACCAGCTTTTACCCAACAACGGTCGATGAAGCAAGGGATTTGCCCCAAAGGTGATAAGAGGAATTTTGGCCACTGCTACCTGGCTCTAAAGTGTTAGCTAGGCGGCAGCAGTGAAAGATTTGCCAGAATTAAGATACCTTGACCTAGTGCAGTGATGGACCTGGCTGATTCCTTTTTGGGATATTGGATAGTGGAAGGTCGGTATGTCCTGGGAGATGTGGGTTTTGGCACTCTTCTAGGGGCCTTTATCAGTGCCTTGATTGCGTGTCTAAAAGTTGGCTGCAACACAGAAGGGACAGGCACGAATGGCGACGTGAGAAGCTATATGAACTATACAGCCAAGCCCAGGAAAAACTGGTCGATCTGGTGAGATTGGTCGTTATGAATGACAGTTCGCTTGAAGCTGTAGGGGCATTTCATTCCGCACTAGGATCGTTAAATCGTTTGAAGTTGGCATCTCCCCCAGAACATCAACGTCTAATTGGTGAGGCTATTGAAGAACTTAAAGTAATGCGGTCTAAAGGAGGTGTGATAATCCCGTCCTCCTGTAGCTATGAGGTTGAGTCGATTCAAGATCGCATCTTTAGGTTGGCCCGGGAAGATAAGAGGCTAGGAGGCCTGTTTCAGGTATCCTAATCCCCCTAGAGCATCATCAATACCTTGACCTGTTTCTCAAGTTGGCTGAGCTTGCGGTTCATCCTCTCCACTGAGGCAGGTTCGGTTTTGTCGCGGTAGGCAGCGATGGCTTCACACACCAGTTCACGCTGACATTTCCCATAGGCAGCCCTTTAGCCCTGTCAATAATGAGGCTACATTCTCAATAGCGAGGGCCGTTTTAGCGGTGTTGGGGTAGAAGGCTTGAGAAATCGTGGTTTTGTAGTTCGTATTCTGTAAGAATAGGAACTATTGTTCTAGTCAAGGTCAAGTCATGCCGAAGGTGAGCCGTCGGGGGCAGGCGGAGGTGTTGGGCCAAGAGCAGTTGGCCCAGCTTTGGGCGGAGCTAGATTATCCCCACACCCTGATTACCCAGTTGGCCTACTACACCGGCAGCCGCATTAGTGAGGTGTGTTCTCTTCGGGCCGAGGATATCCGGGCCGGACAGATTGTGATTCACCAATCGAAGACCGACCGCACCAAGACGGTGGTGATGGTGCCGCCGTTGGAGCGGGCTATCGGTCAGGTGACGTTACCCAAGGTGGGTTATCTCTTCCCAGCGGCATCCTGGACGAAGGCCACGGTGAAGCAGTACCGTATCCAGCGACAGGGCGGCAGTTATCGTTTCGAGCGGGTGGGAGAGCGGCCACCCCGGCCCCACATTAGCCCCCGGGCGGTGGATAAGGCGTTGCGGAAAGCCTGCGACCTGTTGGGGTTTGAGGGGGTCAGTACCCACACGTTTCGGCGGTCGCTGGCTACCCACCTCTATGATGCGGGGGTGCCCCTGCGGCAAATTATGGCGATTACGGGCCATGCCAGTTTGGCGTCTCTGACCAGTTATCTGAACCTGGAGCAGCGGGCCGCTGGGGATGCGCTGTTGGGGTTCTTTGGGGGGTAGTTAAGCCATGACTTGGGCGGAAATCTTGTCCCAGCAGTCCTTGGTTGCTTTGCCGTAACCCAACGCAAAGTGAGCAAGCTGATGGCTGGCGACTTCGAGGTGGATGGCTAACTGTTTAAACAGTCCCTTGATCTCATCTTCATCATCGTAGGCACCCATAATGCCTTCTACATAACCTCTCATGTAAGCATCTATGGTTGATTGGATGGAGCCATAGGATTTGTTCTTGAAGTCTTCGATGCCTTGCGAGTAGCCCAACTGAAATGCCTGATCCTCGTCCTGAAGGCGCTCCATGCGTAGGCGTTGAATCATTGCGTCGGTACTAATGAATCCTTCGGCAACTTGCTTGGCTTGCTCTAGCTCGGCTTTGACGCACCTCAGCGCGGCCTGACTGACGTTGATTTGGTCTTTGTACTCAAGAAACAAATCTTCCATGTCTACCGGGACGTGAATGTTGATCCTGCTCATATGCGTATATCCAAATCGAAACTATACACATAGAATTATATGCATATAGTTTTTGCAAGTGTATGTGTATATTTCTGTGGCTTGGCCTGTGTCTGTTCCTGTGCGCCTGGTCATCGAGTGCGGCGCTTCAGCGGTATTTGGAGGTCTCCGAGGAAGATAAGGTTAGCGCCATTGGGCGGTTGTAGCTCCTTTCTGGAGTGTGATACGATGGAAGAGCCAGTACCGTAACTAGTATTGGAAGGGTAGGCCGGGTGGTTAAAGGCGCTGGTCTTGAAAACGAGCGATGCGAAAGCATCCGGGGGTTCGACTCCCCCCCTAATTTCACAAGTGAATCGCTCAATCAGAGCAACAGTGAGTTTGCTGATTGGTTAGCTTCGGCACTGGTCTGCTAGACGGTGATGGGTAGAGTAGTTGCAGTGCAACCATTCCAGAGCTATGAGTTGTCCTCATTGCCAGAGCCAACAGATCGTGAAAAATGGCCGGGAATCGATTGCAGCAGGGATGCTGCTCCAGCGATCTCGCTGCAATGACTGCGGCAAGCGATTTAATGAGCGCACCGGTACCCCAATGGCGTGCCTGCGAACGCCCAGTTCAGTGGTGGCTACGGTATTGAACTGCCGCACCGAAGGAACCGGGGCACGGGCAACAGGCCGCGTTTTCGGGAAATCTCATTCGACGATTCTGCGGTGGGAAGAGCGCATGGCGAACCACGTTGACGCCTGGTCTCCCCCGGCACCAGGGGATCAAGAGGTCGCCCTAGAAGGGGATGAAGTGTACACTCGCGTCGGCGACAACCGTCCCCCCTCTCGTTCTAAAGGATGGACGATCCACTTTATCGAACGCAGCAGTCGCTACTGGGTCTCGGCGATGGCCGGTCACAAAGACAAACTGCTTTTCAGCGGGGGACACAGCAGGCCTGACAGTGGGCACGAACGTGTCCTTACAGCGAAAAACCTGTGACCTGTTGGGGTTTGAGGGGGTCAGTACCCATACGTTTCGGCGGTCGCTGGCGACCCACCTCTATGATGCGGGGGTGCCCCTGCGGCAGATTATGGCGATTACGGGCCATGCCAGTTTGGCGTCGTTGACCAGTTATCTGAACCTGGAGCAGCGGGCGGCGGGGGATGCTTTACTGGGGTTCTTTGGGGGGTAGCAGGGGCGGTTGAGCCGATGGTTCAATGAGTTGAGCGGTTTTAGTTTGTGGCTCTCAGGATGGCAGCGGGTAGCATAGACCTATCAAATGATGGGTAAAGCCATGAGCGCCCCACAGACCACAACGACAGAGCGCATCGTCTGGTTCACGGTCGATATGCCAGAGTCCTTACATCAGAAGCTTTCCCGCTACCTGGGTAAAACGTAAGGGGGCTACCGAGAAGTTTTTTGCCCTCACGCGTAATAATCAGCACTTGTATCCCTAAGTTATGTATGTCATCAGAGCAAATTGCACCAGATATCCTTGATCGCATCCTGGCTCTTCAGGTGTTAGTGGCCTGGGCCGGGGAAGGATTGAGTGACCCTCCTCGCCTGGGTTGGTGGCGTACCGATATGGTTGACAAAGGCGGTGGTGGATATCTATTGGAGGAGTTAATGCCTAGGACCCATCAATGGGCTTCCCTAGAAGCGGCTTGGCGGGTAGCCATGCAAGCTGATTGCCAGAAACGGCTAGACATGGCAAAGCCTGATGCCGTCAGGACGCTGTTCTTTTGGGGCTTTGGCCTTGACGAGCAGATTGCCGATCGTCTGCGCGAACACAAACAAAACCAGGCACGTCCGGATCAAGTGTTGCCGCTGCCGATAGGGATAGAGGGAGCATTTACCCCAGCAGCGTTTGAGAACGCTGTGCGGCTCGACCCAGTGCCTCTGTATAAGGTAGTGCCCAGCGGTAGGCAGCTCACGGAACCGATGCCAGGGGGGCACGATAGGTGTGCTGCGAAGCTAACGGCGGCGCTACTGCCGCTGACCGACCATTACCCTATGCCTTTTTATCCTCTGGAGGGGTAATGGTTCAGCGTGCTAGCCAAGACAACTGGGATGGTTTGTCCTACGGGGCTGAGGTGACGATTGCCCACACTCGGCTGCTGAGGGTCTCGCTAGCCTTGGAGGAGAGTCGGGCCTATTGGGAGCATCGTCATTTGACTATCCCCAAGGCCAATTTGGTGACACTGGCCTTTGAGGAGCGCTGGTTTGGCAACAAAAGTATGGAGCGGGTGCGGCGCTTGCTATCGGAGTTTGAACATCGCTACGATAGCTACCCTACGGCTCTCGCCGTGTTGACTCAGTGGCAGCCAGCGGACTTGGTGACTCGACAAAATCTGTGCCACTGGCATCTGCAAGTGGTTGACCCAACCTATCGGCAGTTTACGAGTGATTTTTTAGAGCGCCGTCGCCAGAAGCCCAACGCCACCGTTGACCGCGACGGCGTGATGCGTTGGGTGGTGGCGACTATTGGCCAAAACTGGGCGATGGCGACGGCGCAGCGCATGGCCACAGGGCTGATGACGGCAGCAGCAGCAGCAGGGCTATGTGCTGGTGGAGTGGGCAGCAGAACCTTGAGCTACCCTCAAATTTCTGACGAGGCGCTGACCTACTGGCTCTATTTTTTACGTTATCTGGATTTTGAGGGCACTCTAGGGTCGAACCCCTATTTTGCATCGGTCGGTCTATCTGAGGGGTTTTTAGAACAGCGACTGCGGAAGCTCTCGGATATTTCATTTACCCGGATGGCAGAATTGCACGATTTCGGCTGGGCCTATGCCGATTTGAAAACCTGGGCACTAGCCCGGCTAGAAAAACCCCAGGGAGGTAACGCATGACCACCGCACTGATGACCAGCGTGCATGAGGCGGTGAATGCTCTGCGCCAAGACCTGCTGGATGAAGATGGCCCTCGCATCAGCACCATGCGCAATTATCGCTTTGCCATTCTGGTCTATGACCCCAAGCAGGAGTTTACGCTGCGGCAGCAGTTACAGTCGCTCACCCACGACTTGCAGGCGCGGGCCTGGAATGTGGGGCATATTTACCTGAACCAACTGCTACTGAAACGGCTGAAGCAAGAAGAAAACCGGGTAATTGAGAGCATTACCCAGCGAGAGCACAGCCTATACCGCCGCAACCCAGACCGGGCGCTGAACCATCTCAAAGAAAAAATTTCGCCCTATGTGGAGGGGCCGGAGGGCATTGCTAAAGACATCATTGCCGAAATTGATCAGTTTGTAGACAATCACCCGGTTGAGGCGGATCGCACGGTGATCTTCCTGCGGCGGGCGGGGGCACTCTACCCCTTCCTGCGGTCGTCAGCCTTGCTGAAGCATCTTGATGGTAAGACCCGTAACTTGCCCGTAGTGCTGCTTTACCCCGGTGAGCGCAAAGATACTCAGTCGCTATCGTTTATGGGCGAACTGCCCGGTGATCGCGATTATCGGCCTCGCATTTATGGATAACTAACTAACGGCTTCAAGTTCTATGGAAACGACCATGCTAGTTAAAGATGTATTCGCTGCCGATATTACCCGCAACATTGCCCCGGTGGTGTACTTCCATGAGCAATCGCCGGAAAAGCTGAACGAAGAGGTTTCGGAATACATCATTACCGGAGGCTATCCCGAGAGTGACCCTCGTTACCAGCGGGTCAAAAGCGGCATCCATGAACAGTTCGTCAAGCTGCTAAGCGGCATCAGTGCTGAGCTAGCCAAGCCCGGTGGGCCAGAACTACCCGCCTCGTGGATTTCTGGCTTTTACGGGTCGGGTAAGTCGAGCTTCGCCAAGCTGCTAGGGTTGGCCCTGGACGGGGTCAACTTGCCCGATGGGCAATCGTTGGCAGAGGTACTTCTGTCGCGCAACGACTCGCCCAAGGCGGCTGAGTTTAGGGCAGCCTGGGAATCGGTACGAGGCCGGGTCGATCCGCTGGCGGTGGTGTTTGATATTGGGGCCGTGGCCCGCGATGACGAGCATATCCATGCGGCGGTGCGTCGAGAAATTCAACGGCGGCTGGACTACTGCACCATCAGCCATTACGTAGCTGACTTTGAACTACGGCTGGAGCTGGATGGTGAATGGGACGAGTTTTTACGCCTCGCCCAGGCGACGCTGGGCAAGCCCTGGGATGAGGCCAAGCAAGACCAACTGGCGGAGGAAGAGTTTTCGGCGGTGATGCACACCATGAAGCCGACCCTCTACCAAGATCCGATGATGTGGATTGACAGTCGGGCGGGTACGGAAACGGGCATTGGCACCTCCGTGGCCGAGACGACTCAGGCGATCGCCCATATGCTGCGCCTACGAGCCCCCGGTAAAACGCTCTTTATCGTGGTGGATGAGGTCAGTCAGTATATTTTCCAAAACAACAACCGCATGTTGAAGCTTCAGTCTTTTGTCTCCTCCCTGGGGCAAAAGCTGAAGGGGCAGGTGTGGCTACTGGCCACGGGGCAGCAAACCCTGGAAGACAGCGACGACGAAAGTAACATTGGTAAGTTGAAAGACCGCTTTCCACCCCGGTTGCGGGTGCATCTGGCCCCTACTAACATTCGTGATGTGGTGCATAAGCGGCTGTTGAAAAAGGCCCCCACCCGCGAAGGGGATCTACGCGCCCTGTACCAGCAGTACCGCAGCGACCTCAAGCTCTACGGCTACAACTGCCAGACCATTACCGAAGAAGACTTTGTCGAGGTCTACCCAATGCTGCCGGGGTATGTGGATCTGCTGATGCAGATCATGACCAACCTGCGCACCCGATCGTTACGGGCGAAGGGGGATGACTATGCGATTCGGGGTCTGTTGCAACTGCTGGGTGAACTGTTTCGGGAGCTGAAGCTGGGGGATAAGCCCCTGGGTACCCTGGTGACTCTGGAAGATATCTATGAGGTTCAAGCGTCGGCCCTAGACCCCGATGTGCAAAATACTCTGGCCCGCATTTTTAGTCACGACGCCATCGCCCAAGATCCCCTCGCCCTGCGAGCGGCCAAGGCTGTGGCCCTGCTGGAGCTGATTCAAGAACAGGAGCCGACCACGGCGGAACTGGTGAGTCAGTGTCTCTACGACCGTCTGGGGTTGGGTAACCAAACCGCCGCAGTGACCCAAGCGCTAGAAATCCTGCGCTCCCAGGGGCTGCTCTCCTATTCCGAAAAGACCGGCTACAAAATTCAAAGCTCCGCTGGGCAAGAGTGGGCCAGGGAGCGCGACAGCTATACCGTCCCGGCAGATACCATCAGCGACATGGTATCTGCCAAGCTGAAAGACCTGCTGGGCAGCGTGGATCGCCCCCGCTACAAGGGCAACACCTTTCGCTGGGCGGCCTACTACAGCGATGGACGGCACCAAACCGATGAGCGGCTCCAGGTGCCAACCGACCTGGCCGTGGTGACGGTGGACTTTCGCTACCTGACCAACAAAGCCGACCGCGACCCTAACCGCTGGGTACAGGAGAGCAGCCGCGATACTCTCCGCCAGCGACTAATTTGGGTGGTTGGAACACTGGGCGATCTGGATAGCAAAGCACGGGAATTAGGGCGATCACGCAAAATGGTCGAACGCTACGGGTCGCGGGTTTCTTCTCTGACGCGGGAAAAGCAGCGGCAGTTATTTGACGAGCAGGGCCGCCTGGATGATCTGGAGAGCCAAGTCAAAGAGGCCGTGGCCCGAGCTTTTCTAGAAGGAGAGCTGTATTTCCAGGGGCGACGCATTGATAAAGCGGCCCACGGCAGCGGCTTTACCTCCCTGCTGCAAAGCGTGGGCGAGAGCATCATGGCCGATCTGTACAGCCGCTATGTGGATATCCCTGTCACCCCAGGGGAGCTGAACCAACTGCTGGAGCCGAATCTCTCTGGCCCCTCTCACAAATTTATGCAGGATGGGCTGGGCATCTTAGACCTAGATGGTCGTAAGTACATCCCTAGCTGCAATGGCGAGGTGCCCACTCGCATTGCGGCCTACATTCAGGAGCGCAACGGGGCAGCGGGCAATGTGCTGCTGAGCGACTTTGGTGGCCCACCCCACGGCTATGCCCCAGACATGATCAAAGCCTGCTTGGTGGGGCTACTGCGGGCCGAGCGGATTCGCATTCGCCCAGAACAGGGGCCAGAGATTACCTCCGTGCGCGACCCCGGAGCGCGGGACATGTTTACCAAAGACCGTGACCTAAAGCGGGCAGAGATTTTGCCCCCTGGTGACGGTGGCCTTACCCCCCGTGACCGGGTGAGCATTTGCCAATTTTTTGACCAGCGGCTCCAGGTCAAGCTGGATCGCGAGAGTGATGCGATTGCTGATGCGGTATTTCAGCAGTTCCCCGGCCTGGTGACGCGCTTGCAGGATCTAGAACGGCGCTACAACCGACTGCCTAACCGGCCAGACTTGCCCGATGTGCTGGTCAACCTGCGGCGGGCGCTGGAAAGATGCACGCGATCGCGCCAGGTGCAGGATACGGTTCTCGCAGTTTTCAAAGCCCTCGACCCGCTGCGGGAGGGGCTGGAGATGCTGGGCACTATGGAGTCTGAGCTTAACGACGGGGCGGTGACAGCGGTGACGCGGGCCTTGGGGGTGCAGAGCAACCAGGTGGCCCAGCTAGAGCAGGTGGGCGAAACGGCGGAGGTACAGGGGGCGATTGCCGCTCTGGCAGAGCAACTGGCATTGGATCGCCCTTGGCGGGAGATTGGGGAGCTGGAGCCCAGCCTGAGGGCGATTGAAGACCACTACCGGGCGCTGAGAACCCTGTACCTGGATCGTCAGGAGAAAAAGGCCGAGGCAATTCGGCAGCAGCTACGGCAGCGGCAGGGCTTTAGCCAGCTCACTGAACAGCAGGAAGAACGGGTGCTGCGGCCCGTGCGGGAGGCGGTCTATGCCACTTCCCCCGATGCGCTGTTTCCGACGTTGCTGGAGCTGAAAGATTCGGCGGTGCTGAAAATTCAGCGGGCGGCTGAGGAAGCGAATACCTACCTGGACGATATGTTATCGGATGTGACTAAGAAGGAGGTGATACCGCTAACCCTCAACCTCAGCGGGCGAGAGGTGAGTTCAACCGAAGATGTGGAGCGATTGGTAGAAGAGTTGAAGCAGCGGATGTTGGATCAGCTCAAGGATAAGCCGAATGTGCGAATTCGGTTGATTTAGCCACTAACTACCCTGGAACCCTGGTTTTAGGAACTTGCTTCACGCCAAGAGTTAAGAGGTAATACGAGACCTGTTGCAGCTTGCATAATGGAAGAACGCAAATCCTTCTAAAACAAGCTATGCAAATCGTGTTGCCACCGGAATTAGAAGTATTGGTGCAGCGGCAGATCACCAGCGGCAGGTACCAAACCGTTTTAGATGTGCTGGTTGCCGGGGTGCAACTGCTAGAGCATCAGGACGAGCCGTTGGCTAGTGGTGACATAACCTATGGCGCTCTTGATGACGATGGCCAGTTCTTGCCGCTCACTGAGGCAGAGATGGCACAGCAGAGTTTAGCCGTGTTGGCGACTTATCAGCACGATGGCATTTCCCATGACCAGGTTGAAGCTTGGGGCAACCGTCTAGGGACTGACGACGAGCAACCATGCCCACAGTAGTTTGGTCACGTCCAGCTTTAGCAGATTTAGATCGTCAGTATCAATTTCTGAAAGAGCAGAATCCAGAGTCGGCATCCCGTGCTGTGCAGGCTATCATCCAAGCGGGGAAGAGCCTTGCCCAGTCACCCCAGCGGGGCACCCCGATTGCGGCGGCCCCAGGGCTGAGAAAGCTGGTAGTGCGCTTTGGCAAAGTTGGCTACCTAATTCACTACGCCCTGTTGGAGGATGAAGTGCTGATCCTGCGGGTTTACCACGGGCGGCAACATCGCCCTGCTTAACCGGGTAGGCTAGCAACAGGCCGCAGAACCGTGAGGGCGTTGTGTCGCTTGCGGTTCTCGTCTCACCTATTCAGTCACCACTGTCTATGCCCTATCTCACCCCAGACGCCAAAAACCAGCTCTCACGCACCATTCGCGCCCTAAGGGGACGTCTACTCACCGACCTCCACAACGCCGCCGAGAGCACCTACTTCCTCTCCATCGCCGCCCTGGATCGGACTGGGCTGGCGGAGGAACAACGGGAGAAGCGTCGCCGCCTGGAAACCTGGCTGGATGAGCAGGTACGAGCGGAGGTAGCCCCCCTGGCGCTGAGTGGCACCAAGCTAGAGAAGGCCAAGGCCGACATCCGGGGGCGATCCCTCCAGAATGCTCTGAAACTAGCCGCCGCCACCCTACTGAACCGGCTAATCGTCATTCGCCAGATGGAAGCCCTGGGGCTGTTGCGTACCAAAGTGGTGACGGGCGGCTGGAGCAGCCCTGCCTACCGCGAGTTTCGCGACTTTGCCCCCGACCTGTGTAAGGACGACACCGAGGGCTACGGCTTTTTGCTTCAACTGCTCTACGACGAGCTGGCCCTCGACCTGCCCGGTCTGTTTGGCCGGGTGGGGCTAACGGAACTGTTTCCCATCCCGGCCAGCACCCTACGGGCGGTGATTGAAGCCCTAGATGCCCTCGACCCCGACACCTGGCGCGACGACACCACCCTAGGCTGGGTCTACCAATACTGGAACGATCCCGAACGGGAAGCCCTCGACGACAAGCTCAACAGCGGTGGCAAGGTGGCCCCCCACGAAATCGCCAGCAAGACCCAGATGTTCACCGAGCGCTACATGGTGGAATGGCTGCTGCACAACAGCCTGGGCCAGCAGTGGCTCGCGATTTGCCAGCAGAATGGCTGGACAGCCGAAGCCGTGGCCGACGGCACCCTAGATGCCCTGGAAAAACGTCGCCAAGACTGGCGGGAGCAGCGGGAGCGGGGCGAGGTGGCTCTGGATGCGCTGATGCCGATTGAAACGGAGCAAGAGGAACGCTGGAAGTATTGGGTGAAACAGCCGCCGTTGATGGCACAGACCGGAACCTCACCCCTAGACCCTCTCCATTTCATGGAGAGGGGAACTGGAAGTGTGGAAGACGCTCAAAATAGTGAGAATGCTTCTATCTCTTCCTCCCCCTCTCCACAAGTGGAGAGGGGGCCGGGGGGTGAGGTCTCCATCCGCCACCTCAAACTCCTCGACCCGGCCTGTGGGTCGGGCCACTTTTTAATCATCGCCTTCGACCTGCTGTTTGCCTTTTACCAAGAAGAAGCCCGCCACCGGGGCGAAACCTGGAGCGACCGGGAGATTGTGGAATCCATCCTGGCCCACAACCTGCACGGGCTGGATCTTGACCCGCGAGCGGTGCAGATTGCGGCGGCGGCGCTGTACCTCAAGGCGAAGTCGCTATGCCCCCAGGCGGAGCTAACGGTGCTGAACCTGGTGGCCTCGAATCTGAACTTGGCGGCGCTGCCGGAGGATGACCCGGCCTTGGTGGAACTGCGTCAGGCGGTGACGGCTTCGACGGGCATACCGGAGGATCTGACAAACCAGATTGTGCAAGGGCTGAAGGGGGCCGATACCTGGGGCACGCTGCTGAAGGTGGATGATGAGGTGGATCGGGCCATTGCGTCCTACGAATGGCAGCAGTGGAAGCAGGGGGAGTTGTTTACCTCCAACTCCGGCTCCCCTCTCCCAGGGAGGAGAGGGTTAGGGGGTGAGGGCAGCGGGGTCTCTGGCCCTCATCCCCTAACCCCTTCTCCCAAGGTGGGAGAAGGGGGACAAGAATCCGATCTCCCCTCTCCACGAGTGGAGAGGGGGCCGGGGGGTGAGGTAAAAGCCATCCTCATCGCCAAGCTAGAGCGCTTTCTAACGCTGCGTACCCGTGGCGATGACCTGGGCCTGCGGCTGCGGGGCGAACAACTGGCCGCTGGGGTGCGGTTTTTGCGGCTGGTGCGGGAGGGTGCCTACGACCTGGTGATTGGCAACCCACCCTACCAGGGCACCAGCAAAATGAAGGATGCCCAGTATGTGGCAAGGCAATACCCAAAGGCCAAGGCAGACCTATTTGCTGTCTTTCTCCAAAGGGGACAAGAATTGCTGAAACCTGATGGTCTTTCAGCCATGATTACCATGCGAAATTGGATGTTTATTAGCCAGTTCAGCGACTTACGAGAATGGTTAATTACTGAAAATGATTTAAGGGCGTTAGGAGATGTGTCGTGGGGTGCCTTCTCTGCAATGAAGGATAACCCGGTGACTATGAGTGTCATTCGGAAAGGTCAGCCGATTGGAACTGCTGTTGCTATCGCCCCAACTGATTTAAGCGAACGAGTTAGATCCGCCGAGGAAATCCGTAAAAAGATTGCAGGCTTGATTTGCGGCACAGAGCGCTACGAATTTCAGACCCAGCGTTTCAATGTCATCCAAGAAAAGCCCATCATCTACTGGTGGGATGAGGAGTTTTTGAAGAGATATGCTGAGACTCCTAAACTAGGTAAAATTTGTGCGGTTAAAGAAGGCTTATCCACAGCCAATAATATCAGATTTCTGAGACTTCCTTGGGAGATAAATCAGAATGATTTAGAAATTTCATTCAGTTATATTCCTAATTTTAGAGGAAAATATTGTGCCTATCTAAAAGGTGCTGAAGGAAAAGCATGGATTGAGCCACTTGACTATGCTCTTTATTGGAAGAATCTAGGGCTTGCCATTAAAGTTTCTTCCGTAAGCGCTGTAAGAAATGAAGTATTTCATTTTAGGAAAGGAGTCGCATTCACAACAACAGGTTCAAACTTTAAAGGTAGAATACATAGATTTAGTGGAATCTATGATGCTAAAGGCAGGTCGATCTTTTCAGATGATTTAGAATTTGTTGCATGTTCAATTAATAGCCAAGTTGCTAAAAATACAATTTCTGCACTTAATCCAACCATTGATTTTGCTGTCGGTGACGTAAACCGCCTTCCCCTCTTCCCCATCGAATCTGCCGACGAAATCTTTGCCCAGCTCGATCACGCCTTCACCGCCCACGAAGCCGCCCGCGAAACCTCCGTCGAATTTCAGCACCCCGGCCCCTCCTGCTGGGCCTACGCCCAAGCCTGGGCACAGCAAGCCGTAGACCGTCCCCCCGGTGCGCCCCTCCCCCCCTGGCAACCCCAATACGACCCCGTCCCACCCACCCACTGGGTCTCCTACGCCGTGGGCCTAGCCCTAGGGCGGTTCCCTCTAGCCCCAGCCCTCGGAACCTCACCCCTAGCCCCTCTCCACCAAGTGGAGAGGGGAACCGGAAATGTGGAAGACGCTCAAAATAGTGAGAACGCTTCCCTCTCTATCTCCCCCTCTCCACTCGTGGAGAGGGGGCCGGGGGGTGAGGTACTCTACCTCTCCGCCTACAGCGGCGACCACCCCAACGGCGACAGCCTCCACCATCCCGCCTGCCAACCCCTCCACCAAGCCTGGGCCGACCATGGCCGTGCCATCGCCCCCGGCAAAACCCTGCGGCACTGGCTGCGGCTCAACTTCTTCAAAGACGTTCACCTCAGCATGTACGAGCAGCGGCCCATCTACTTCCCCCTCTCCTCCGAGAAAAAGAACTTCGTTGCCCTCATCTCCATCCACCGCTGGCAAGACAGCACCCTCACCGACCTTTTAGCTGACTACCTCATCCCCGAACAAACCCAACTCGACGGCGAAATTGCCGACCTCCTCGGCACCAAAGCCCAGGGCGACACCAAAACCCAAACCGCCGCCGAAAAACGCTACACCGACCTCATCCAGCTCAAAACCGAACTGGATAGCTTCATTCAGCTCGTGCGCCAGTGCGCCGAAATTGGCCCACCCCCCGCCAAAGCCAGCGACCCCCAACCCGAAACCGCCGCCCCCTACCGCATGACCCTCGACGACGGCGTCATGATCAACAGCGCTGCCCTCTGGCCCCTGCTGGCCCCCCAATGGGCCAAACCCAAAACCTGGTGGTCCGAACTCTGCACCGCCAAAGACCGCAAAGACTACGACTGGTCGCACCTCGCCGCCCGCTACTTCCCCCAGCGCGTCGATGCCAAATGCCAAAAAGACCCCTCCCTCGCCGTCGCCCACGGCTGCTTCTGGCGCTACCACCCCGCCAAAGCCTACGAATGGGAACTGCGCCTGCAAGACGAAATCGGCCCCGACTTCACCATCGACGAAACCGACTCCGATACCCTGCGCCAACAGTTTGAAGCCGCCCACCCCCAAACCGTCGCCGACCTCCGCGAAAAAGAAGCCAAACGCCGCGAGCGAAAATATAAGAAGCAAGCCGAAGACCAGCTAACCCTATCCCTGACAGAGGAATAAGCCATGTCAGCCCGCGATCTCTTCCATAATGCCGTCGTCCATGCTCTCCAAAAAGATGGATGGACAATCACCGACGACCCCCTTACCGTTCGATATGGAAAAGATCGCGTCGCCATCGACTTAGGGGCAGAACGCATCCTAGCCGCCGAGCGCGGCAGTGAAAAAATAGCCGTAGAAATCAAAAGCTTCCTGGGCGAGTCAGAACTGTTTGACTACCATGCCGCCCTGGGCCAATTCCTCAACTATCGTCTCGCTCTGCAAAATAGTGAACCTAATCGAACCCTGTACCTAGCCGTACCCGAAGAAACCCAAAAATCCTTATTCAGTCGTAGTTTAGCCGCTGCCTCAGTGCAGCAATACCAAGTCAAGCTACTCGTTTATGATCCAGAACAGGAGGTAATTGTGCAATGGCAGTCCTAGATACCTATAGCCAATATATTCAATCACTGTTGGAAAAATACAGTCAGTCCGCTCAAGCTGATCCCTCGGTGGAGACGCAACTTATTTTTGATACCCTTCACCATCATTACCAACTCTTAGACGTTGGCTGGGTAGGGCATGATCGGATTTATGACTGCCTTCTCCACCTCGACATCAAAGACAACAAGATCTGGATCCAGCGCAACACCACAGATGCTCAAATTGCTGAAGAGCTTGTCGAAATGGGTGTGCCAAAGTCCGACATTGTGCTGGGCCTACAAGCACCCTATAAGCGCCCTTACACTGACTTTGGAGTCGCTTAACCTTTAGCCGTCTATCCTCTACAACACCCAACACAGCCATCATGATCCAAATTCAGCTCAACCTCCCCGAAAGTGCCTTTTCTGCCCTCCGCAGCACCCCCGACGAATTTGGCCAAGCATTACTCATTGCCGCCGTCGTAAAATGGTACGAAGTCGGCATGATCTCGCAATCCAAAGCCGCAGAGATTGCGGGCATCAGCCGCCAAAGTTTTTTACAGGCGTGTGACCAATTCGGGGTCTCCCCCTTCCAAACCACCCCCGAAGAGCTGATCGAGGAAGTGAACCGTGGTTAAACGCTGGGTCGTCAATGCCTCACCCATCATCAGTCTGACCAAGATAGGCCGGATTGATCTCTTGCCTAAGCTGTGCGACGAACTCATTATTCCCCAGGGCGTTGCCGATGAGATTCAACTCGGTGGCTACACCGACAGCGCCGTTACCTGGCTTCGCGAGGCAGGCCAGGAGTTTATTCAGCCAGCCACCGATCTCGATAGTCGAGTCGGCAATTGGGATTTAGGAATGGGCGAAAGTCAAGTGTTGTCTTGGGCGATCCACAATGCAGAATATGAAGCAATCATTGATGATCTCGCCGCCCGCAAAGCGGCCAAAATCCTCAATATTCCAGTACGAGGAACCCTAGCCGTCGTAGTTCTTGCCAAACAACTGGGCTACACCCAGTCCGCCAAGGAAGATCTTGAGAATTTGGTGCAGGTGGGCCTACGGGTTAGCCCTAAGGTGCTAGCCCAAGCCTTAGCGATCGCTGGAGAACAACCATGACAACCGAGCAACAACTCCTCGAAACCTGGCGACAGTTGCCGCAAACCAAGCAGCAAGCAGTCCTTGACTTTGCCCAGTTCTTAGCTGAGCGCCACCGTCCGATGCCGAGTACTCCCCCTAGTCAACCCGTCACTCAGCCCTCTACCCTAGGCGATCGGTTGCAAACTATTCGCGATCAAATCGTTGAGTCAGGAATGCCTCTGCTTACTCGCGAGGAAGTCGAGCAAGAAGTCTTAGACCGTTGCGGAGGCCATCAAGAATGACCACGATTTGGATATTCTTGATGCTGGTGCCTAGATCATCTGTAAGGCTGGCAAAATTTCTGACAAAACCTGGATAATTTATTCATTATTTTCCGAAAACTTTTGGCTTTCTGAAATTTTTGAGAGTAGATAGGCTGCGACTATTCCTGCTGAACTAACCGCTAGTCGAGCTTCCGATGGGCCTATTGGTATATGATTCTGATCGCGCCCATGGGCACTACTTTTGTCATTTCTTAGATTGCCTATTTCACTGATTAGATGGCTTAAGCTTCTAATTATACTTTTGAGTTGCTGATCAGTATCCTTGTCTTCATTGAACGACAAAGGTCCCATTATTTCCTTAATTTGCCTTAAAAGATCTTCATTTCCTGAATAGGCTTTTTTGGGATTATTTGAATAATGTTTGAACAAGCTCTCTAACAAAGTCCTGGCTAGCGTCAAACTTTCCTCAGGCTTATCATATATCTCCAGCCGAGCATTGCGAAAATCTAGATACACTTTCTCGTATCCTACTTTTTGGTTCGCTTGTTCTAGATTTTGCTCGATAAAATCAAGGTCTGAGTCAAGCGTCTTACTCAGCAATTCGTGAATCAACTCGAAGTCGTTTGAAATAGATTTGAGGTTGCCCGCTATATCTTCTAGAATTTGGTTAAAAGAATCTTTGAAGGCATCTTTAGAAGCAATTTCAGCCAGCCTTTCATTAGTGATTTTATCAGGCGAATAAAATGTACCAAGTTCAGAATAGTCTTCACTAGAACATAGTTCAATCAGAAGCCCTCGCTCCTGCCGGAAAACCAGGCGAGCCATCTCACAGATACCTTCTTCTGGCATATATGAGAGCGTTACCCATTCGCTCTTCCCTGTGATTTCAGATGGAGTATTTCTAAGGGAGCTACTAAGTTTTTCACTTAGTTTTTTGAGAGATTCTCGAATTTGAGATAGCTGACTAACAGTTTTATCTGAAAAAGCAGCAATCTGGTCTAGCTTGGATTCAAATTCCATTATGTTGTCTTCCCATGAAACTTTCTGGTCGTTGACAATTTCTGCAAAACTTATTGCCATGCTGGGGTTGCGTTGGCATTAATTAGTTAAACCATTTCAACCGTTCTTCTGTTCCTTTTTTGCATAGGTTGATTTGAAGAAAAAATTCCAAAAAGTCAAAATATATTATTGGCCAGGTCGTCTAAAGTATTCACACAGGGTTACGGGATTGCTCCAAAAAATTGTCTGTTTCTTATGCATCTCTGATATAGCTTCTCGTCAAGGCAATATAATTTTTCAATTATTTTACGGTTTGTTGCTGCAAACTAGGAAAATGTAGCTATATGGCCGTATCCGTCTGTCCCCCACCCACTACCCCATGCCCACCCTCGGCCCCGTCACCACCATCCTCGAAGCCGAAGTCAAACAATGGCTACGCAACTACGGCATTGTCGTCTGGCTCGACAAAGACGGCACCTACACCCCCTACGTCGATAGCCTGGCCGAGCGCTATTCCCAGCAAGACTTCTTTGCCCCGGTCATTCCCTTTCGGGGCAGCTACCTCGATCTGCTCTTTGCCCTAGAGCCCTACGGCGACAAACTCGACCCCGAGCCCCTACTGATCCACATGCCGGGGCACACCGAGCAAACCATCACCAAAACCCCGCTGCTAGAGCTGTATCGCGCCGGTACCCGCTACCGCCGCGCCCTCGACACCCTGGTGCGCGAAGCCGCCACCGGAAAACTCCCCCCCGACGCCATCGAGACCTACGTTAGCCAACACCTCTCTGACCTCAGCGAGGCGGATTACTGGTTGTCCTCCACCCTCACCGCCCCCGCCGATGACATCGACCACTACCTAGCCGGGCTCAGCTCCGAGTGGGTGCTCGATGGCCTGCTAGGCATTGAACCCGCCTTTCGCACCAAGCTCGACTCACCGACTTGCTACCCGATTTTGCTCAATTACCTCCATCGCCAGACTGGCCTAGATGATCGCTTTCGCCAGTTCTACCTGGGCGATAGCCCCCTGTCGTTTCAAGCCATCGGCGAACTCTTGGCCGCCTGGCTATTAGGGGTTGAGTACACCAACGACCTCACGCGCCCGCCCCGCCTGGAGGCTCTCCAGCCCCTCACCCAGCTCTCGTCACCCCTGCTCAAGACCTGCCATAGCCTAATCACCCACCTGCGGGATCGCCACCCAAAAACCTACATCGAGCAGGCCAACGCCGTCGCTGCCGTCCTAGCCAACGAATTCAAGGACATGAGCCCGGAAGACCTGGGCAAAATCGACACCTTTAAGCAAGAAGAAACCGCCATTCTCGACGGTGCCATTACGGCGCTGCAAGCAGGGCAGTGGCAAAAAGCCCACGACTGGGCCACCGTACGCAACCAGAGCCAATCATTTTGGCTCAAGCGTGATCGTAAACGCCGAGTGGTCTGGTCTTTGGTCGAAGCCGCCGCCCACCTAGGCCGCTTGATTGCCGAAGCCCCTACCTCCCTTAAACCCGCCTACACCTTACGGGAAGCCCTAGACCTCTACACCCAGTCCGGCCATCGCATCGACAACGCCCATCGCCACCTAGAACAAAAGCGCCTCAAGCAGCTCGATACCACCCTGCCCCACTTCACGGGGTTACAGGCTGCCCTAGACCATCTGCGCATCCTCCATCGCCAGTGGGCCGACACCCTGGCCGAGGAATTTACCGCCCTGTGCGAGCGAGAGGGCTTTTTGCCCGAAGCCGAATTGCAGCAGCGTACCCTCTACGATCAGGTCGTCCACCCCCTCACCCAGGCCAAGGGCAAAGTAGCGGTTTTTCTGATCGATGCCTTTCGCTACGAAATGGCCGCTGAGCTACTGCCTCAGTTTGAAGGAGCTGGCACCCAGGTCAGCCTCAAAGGGCGTTTGGCCGAGCTCCCCACCCTCACCGCCGTCGGCATGAATGTTCTGGCTCCGGTCAGCCAGGGGGGCAAGCTAACCCTAGCGGGTGCTAGCGGCCTCGGTGGGTTTAAGACGGGTGAATATACCGTGCGCTCGCCCAAAGACCGCGCCCGCGCCATGGGCGAACGCAGTGTAGACAACGTCGCCATCGGACGTACCCGCACCCTATCGGTGTCCCTGAGCGATGTCTGTACCCGATCTACCGACGATTTAAAGCGCACCCTCAGCCCTGTGGAGTTAGTGGTCGTCCACAGCAAAGAAATTGACGATGCCGGAGAGGCCGAGGTGGGGCTCGCCTCCTTTGAAACCTGGCTGAGCCAAATTAAAGCCGCCTGGAACCACCTCAAGGGCATTGGCATTCAGCACTTTGTGCTCACCGCCGACCACGGCTTCTTGCTACTGACCGATGTCACTCAGACTCCAGCACCCTACGGTAAAAAGAGCGACCCCCAGCGCCGCTACATTCTGACCGATGACCCGCGCCAGGAAGATGGCAGCAGCACGGTATCCCTAGCAGCCCTAGGCTATGAAGGGCGATCTGGTTATCTCCTGTTCCGCCGCGACACCGCCGTGTTTGACACCGGCAAAAACGGCACCTTCGTCCATGGGGGCAATAGCCTGCAAGAGCGGGTCATCCCGGTACTCACGATCTCCCACCGCCACCAGGGCAGTACCATGACGGCCCAGTACGTGGTCGAAGTCGATGTTGCGTCCCCTGTGGTTGGGCTAAACCGCATCCGGCTGCGCCTTCGACCCGCGCCCGAAGCCCAGGGGGTGCTGCAATTTGAGGGGGCTAGCCAAATCAGCCTAGCTCTGAGGGTGCCCCAGCGGGACGACATCACGGTGTTGATTAAAGACGTGGCCGGGGCTACTGTCGAGAATCAGGTCATTTTGCTAAAGAAAGAGCAAGATTGGGCTGAGGTGTTCTTTGAGCTAATCGGGGCCACCGATGAGCGGGTAAAAGTCGAGGTCTTTCACCCCGATGGCCTAGAACAGATCACTCCAGTAAGCACCAGCCGTTTCTTTGATGTCTCTGGCCGCAGAACCGCCCCAGATACGGCTAAGCCCGCAACTGGATCTACCGCTAGCGAAGATAATTGGGAGAGTGCGATCGCCGATGAAGGAGCCCGACAAGTCTTCATCCACATCTACCGCCACGGATCCATCACTGAGGTGGAAATCATTCAAATGCTAGGCAACCCTCGCCAAGCCCGCCGCTTCGCCCGCGACTTGGAACTCTACCTGAGTCAGGTGCCCTTTGCCGTTAGGGTCGAGTCTACGGGATCGGGCAAACGCTACGTTAAGGGTTATTAGAACACGAAGGAAATAATGGCCATCAGCGCACGAGACACCGAACATATCTTTGAGCGACTGCGATCGGGGGTTGTCCCTGAGCGGGGGCTCGAAGCCTTTGCCGTCGGCATCGACACCCAGCGCAACGAACTCCATCGCCAGCTCGCCATGGCGGCCAACGGCGAGGGGGTGTTCAAATTTCTGCGGGGTGGCTACGGCTGTGGCAAAACCTTCATGTCTCGTCTAGCGATTCTAGATGCCCAGGCCCAGGGGTTTGCCACCAGCTTTGTGGTGGTCTCCGATAACGACCTGCACTTCTACAAATTCGACGATGTCTACCGCAAGGTCGTTCAAGAATTGGGCACCAGCGCCTGCCCTCGGGGAGCCCTCAGCGACATCATCGACCGCTGGATTGCGCGGGTAGAAGATGGCCTAATCGCCTCTGGCCAAGACGAAGACAGCGACGACTTCGACACCAAAGTAAAAGAACGCATGGAGGAAGACCTGACCTCCATGACCGGCGGCAAAGCTCCTGAAGATATGGCTAGAGTATTGCGGGCCATCTTTGAACTCAAGCAGCAGGGCAACATCGCCGAGGCCAGCGCCCTAATCTCCTGGTTGTCGGGCAGCGAGAATGTGGCCGCCAGCGCCAAGAAAGCCGCCAGTATCAAAGGCGATATCGGCAGCCGTGAAGCCCTCGACTACCTCCAGGGCATTTTAGAAATTGTCAAAGCGGCGGGCTACAAAGGGCTGGTCATCGTCATCGATGAGGCCGAAACCATTCTGCGGATGCGGCGAGACATTCGTGGCAAGTCGCTCAACGGCATCCGCCAGATCTGCGATGCCGCCGACCGCTACCGGGGGTTGCTGTGGCTGTTTACCGGAACCCCAGAATTCTTTGATACCCAGCGCGGGGTGGCGGGCTTGTCCCCCCTTCATGATCGCGTCGCCTTTAAGTCTATGGGCGGCTTCTCGAACCCAAAACAACCCCAGCTAGAGTTAAAACCCTTTGATGCTGACCGATTGAAGGAGGTCGCAGCCAAACTGCGGGAGCTATATCCCGCCCAGGCCCGCGCCCAGGTTGCGAGTAAGGTGACCAACGACTTTGTTGAGCGGCTAGTCGCAGAAGTCACTACCGGCTTTCGAGGAGATGTGGGGGTAGTGCCTCGACAGTTTCTGCGCCAGTTCGTGGACGTACTGGACTTGACCGACGCCAACCCAGACTTTGACCCTATGACCGCTGCTGGGTTTGAGCCCAAAGCCCTAACCGAAGCCGAGCAACGCCTACAAGCCGGTCGTCCGCTTTATGAAGAAGAACCAGAAGACCAGGAAGGCTATGCTGCGGTTGAGTTTTAGATCCATATCAGTGGCAAATCTGGTGGATAGATATTTGAATGGCCCTCATCCCCCCAGCCCCCTTCTCCCCGATGAGAAAGGGGAGCAAGAAAGAACCCTTCCGGCTCCCCTCGCCCTGGGGAGAGGGGCTGGGGGTGAGGGCTCATGACCTCTGCCTTTGCCCGATACCCCTCTCGCTTACAGGAAGCCATCGTGGCTCGCCTCGGCTGGACTTCTCTCCGTCCAGTGCAAGAGTTGGCCAGCCATGCCCTCCTCGATGGCAAGAATGCCGTCATCCTGGCTCCCACCGCCGGGGGAAAAACCGAGGCTTCCATGTTCCCCATGCTATCGATGCTGATGGAACGAGAGCCAGAGGGGGTAGGGCTGATTTATATTGCGCCCATCAAGGCTCTGCTGAATAACCAGGCCGAGCGACTGGGGCTCTACACCGAAATGGTGGGCCTGCGCCGATTTCTCTGGCATGGGGATGTCAAAGCGTCTGACAAACGCAAGTTCATCAAAGAGCCTGCGGCAGTTCTGATGACCACCCCCGAGTCTCTGGAGGTGATGCTGCTGTCATCTCGGGTGCCCCACGCCAAGCTGTTTGCCGACCTGAGAGCCGTGGTGATCGATGAAGTCCACGCCCTAGCGGGCTCCGACCGGGGCACGCACCTGCTGTCAGTGCTGGAGCGGATTGCCCAACACACCCCAAACGACATTCAGCGGGTGGGCCTCAGCGCTACGGTTGGCAACCCAAACGAGATTTTGACCTGGCTCCAGGGCACCTCCCAGCGAGCGGGCTGTGTGGTTGACCCGCCCAAGCAACCATCGCCAAAAGATCTACGGGTTTACCTGCGGGATACAACTATGGCGATCGCTCAGGAGGCCAGCCGTAAAGCCGTTGGCAACAAAAGTCTATTTTTCTGCGAAAGCCGATCCCTAGCCGAAGACATTGCCGAGCGGCTCCGCAACCGGGGCACTGACGTGTTTGTTCACCATAGCTCTGTCTCCCTGGAGGAGCGCGATGCTGCCGAAGCGCGGTTCCACCGAGGCACCAACGCCAGCATTGTTTGTACATCCACCCTAGAACTGGGCATTGATGTAGGCGACCTCGATCTGGTGTTTCAAGCCAATGCGCCCTCTACGGTGTCCTCCTTTCTTCAACGCATGGGGCGCACCGGACGGAGAGATGGGCAGCGGGCCAATACCACCTTTTTTTGCGAAGATTTAGAGCCAGCCTTACAGGCGATTGCCATTATCGAACTGGCCCGCCAAGGCTGGGTTGAGTCTATCCGGGTTACTCACCGAGCTTGGCCTGTGATGGTGCATCAACTCCTGGCCCTCACCCTCCAGTTTGGAGCTATCAGCCCAGAACGCTGTTGGGAGCAGCTATCCACCATCCCGGACTTTTCTGGTATCACTCCCGACGAGTTCCACACTCTGATTGCCCACATGCTGCGGGAAGGCTACTTGTTTGAAGCTGGGGGGCTACTCTCCATGGGCGACACAGCCGAACGGGTCTTTGGCCGTAAGAACTTTATGGAGATGTACGCCGTTTTTAGTAGCCCAGTGCTGTACAAGGTCAAGACCAAGGCGGGCTATGTGATTGGCTCGTTGGAACAAGCATTTGTAGACAAGCTCGTCGAGCAAATGAGTTCCTTTCTGCTAGGTGGGCGAGCCTGGACGGTGCAGCACATCAATCACAGTGATCGCGCCATTCTCGTCGAACCTGCTCCAAGGGGCAAAAAGCCTACCTGGGGCGGGTTCATCCCCCAGCTTTTGGGTCACGAGCTTTGCCAGCAGATTGCCACTATCCTCAAAGGCAACGCCCCCCTGCTCTACATCGACGACCCTACCCAGGCGGCCCTAGATGCGGCCAGAGATGACCTGGGGGCACAGCTCAAAAAAGCCAGTGGACCGTGCATCCAATACGAGCCTGATCGCGCCCTATGGTGGACGTTTGCCGGAGGGCAGATTAACCATACCCTCAAGTATGGGTTGCAGTATGGCCACGACTGGAAGATCGTCACCGACAACTTTCGCCTCAAAATCGAAGGCGATAGCGTTGGCCCAGCTACCCTAGGGCTAGCGCTAAGAGAAATGCGCACTCAGGCGTTTTGGGATGCCCCTTCATTACAGAGATTCATTCTGTCAGAGTTACCCGAGTACCGCTTGAGCAAATTTCAACAGGCGCTTCCCGACCAATTTGCGCTAGAAATGGTGCGAAATTATTTGCTAGATATTCCGGCCACTGTCGGTTTCTTGCAAGGTCTTAAATCGTAGCGTCGCTACTTTATAGCCGAATAGACAGGGCGACTTTTTCTCCACAGGCCAGCAGTCAAACATCACGCCACGACCTCAGACACGCAGACATTTCCTTGAGAACACGCTGATTCTAGATGATTGAATGTTTAGATGTCTAAATGTCCAGACGCCTAGATGTCAAGAACTAAGTTCATCGGCAAGGCGTTCACGCACACGACGCTCTACCTCAGCCAGCAGAAGTTACACCGACTGCTGAAACGGGTCAGAGTGGATCAAGGCCTGGACATAAGCGCCATTGCCGAAGGCGCGCTCTGCCACTGACTGAAGGACAAGAATCTCGATGTTTAGATGTTTGAGCATCCAAACATCTAAACATCGAGATTCAAAATGGGTATAGCTAAAAGGCAGATAAATCCTTGGCAAGTTTGATGCGGGTGGCTGGAGTGGCCAGGTCGTAGGCCTTTTGAAGATCGGGGAGTTCCAGGTACTTTTCCCCTCGATTTGCATCGCCCTACGGGATAGGGTGGTTTAGGGCATCTCTATCTCGCGATCTATCCTGCGAAAGTCCATGCAAAGGGAAAGCCCATCTGGCCAAAAAGCGTTGGGGTTAATGATGATCGTCTTGATTTCCTGGCTTTGGCAGCGGAGGAGAATGATTTGACCAGCGAGAAAGTCAGGCATTGTCGAACGTTACACGGTCAGCCACGGGGCACTGCGTCGAGTGGACATTGCCTAGCTTACTTCTGTCCCCTATGCACAGGAGTAAGCTGAATCTAGATGTTTAGACGTTTACACATTCAGACATCTAGACATTTGAATGCTTGAGTATAGTAAACGTCTAAACATCTGTTAGGCTCACGGCATGACAAGAGAGGTGGAGGCGTGATTCTAACAGTCGTGAGTTTTAAGGGTGGCGTGGGCAAGACCACCACGGCAATCCATTTGGCGGGGTATCTGCAAAGCAAGGGGCCGACCCTGCTGGTGGATGGGGACAGTAACCGTAGCGCGATCCAATGGTCGGCTACGGGCCGACTCCCGTTTGTGGTGGCCGATGAGATGGAGTCTCCGAAGCTGTTGATGTCGGGGAAATATCAGAACGTGGTGATTGACACCGCCGCTCGTCCCACGGAGGAGGAACTGTCTAGCCTGGCGAAAGGGTGTGATTTGTTGATTGTGCCGTGCAGCCCTGACGCCCTAAGTCTAGGGGCCATGCTGCAAATGGTGGGGCCACTGCAAGCGTTGAAGGCTGATTTTCGGGTTCTACTCACCATCATTCCCCCCAGGCCTAACAATGCCGGGGTAGAGGCCAGAGCGTCACTCATTGAGGCTGGACTACCCCTATTTACCAGCGGTATCCGCCGACTGAATGCCTTCCAGCGGGCCGCCCTAGAAGGGTGCCTCGTCCAAGATGTCGGAGATCGCTATGGCGGGATCGCATGGGATTGTTATGCCTCGGTAGGCCGTGAGGTGGCGTCATGAGTCAGAACCGCTTTGACAAACTTCTGAAAACGGCTCAGCAGACTCAGCCCCCAGCGTCGGAACAGTCATTAGACATTCAAACATCTGAACATTCAGATGCTCAGGCATCAAAGGCTAAATCCAGCTACTTAGATGTCCAAACATCTGAACATTTAGATGCCCCAGCATCAAAGGCTAAGTCTAGTAGCAAGGAGTTCAAGCGCACGACACTCTACCTCAGTCAGGAGTTGCACCGACTGTTGAAACGGGCCAGTGTGGATCAAGGGCTGGAGATGAGCGACATTGCCGAGATCGCAATCCGTCGCTGGTTGGAAGACAAGGATCTCAATGCTTAGATGTCCAGATGCTTAGATGTTTAGCCATCTAGATCTTAGTACCCCCAAATGGGTACAGCTAGAGGGCGGGAAATCCTTGGCAAATTCGATGCGGGTGGCTTGGATGGCCAGAGATAGGGCGGCTAAGCCCTTTAATTCTTGGACAGATCAAGGTTCTTGATGTGTTTTTCGCCCAGGGAGGAAAGGCATTCCGAGAGGCTTTATGCCGATATTG
>QLAH01000267.1_pt1 | contig 36709 bp, 31 predicted proteins | sample 4693081 | NCBI WGS metagenome assembly QLAH01 (sample SAMN09425401, study PRJNA476045) | Lake water metagenome, whole genome shotgun sequencing project. | reverse complement strand
TCGCGAGATGGTACTCGAATCTCGTCCAAGTTCGCGACCAATAGCACGCATCGATAACGAGGTTGTCGTTCTCAATTCGTAAAGCCGATTTCGCTCAGAAGCGCTAAGCTGGGTATAGCTCATAGGGGGTCTTCTTGTTGTGGTAAACATCAGACTATCCTATGAGCCCCTCTACGGGAAGCTTCTAGGTGTTGCACTTCATTCTAGAATCGGCGCAGTACTGGCTCATTCAGTGCTGGCTCATCAAAAAAATCCATGCATCTGCTACTCAATTAAGATTCCATAAGGTTTTAGCCGATGTTATGAATATAGTTCAGGGCATCGGATTGTCAAACCCAATGGTTAATTTATATCAAGATCGGCGGCCCGCCAAAAATGAAGCATATGAACACTCAACTTGCGAGAGTAAGTCTGTATAAGCAACCCGGTTAAAAGCGCTAGACCCGATCATCGTATGGCTTGCGAGTAGCTAGGCGCATTTTGCAAAGCTGTCATCCAGGCTCTTGTTCCAAAGTGACCGCTGAGAAGACCCGATACAAGGAAGTCGGCATCCAGCTTTTCCCAATGCAGTCCTGTTCTAGAAGGTGTAATCTCTACGACTGCTAAGTCTTCTGGTGATGCACCCGCTAAACCTTGGGCGATATCTGGCGGGAAGCTAAATAATGCTCCACTGTTGAGGCGAATTACAATTAAGCGGTTTATGTCGTCATAGTGAGCTGATATCGCTTGAGGTTCTGTAGCACTGGCTTGGTTAGCAGCTTCCACAGCTCGTTGGTACTGTTCTAGGAATTGAGCATCATCAATTACATCAACCATGCATCTCTACCCAACGCTTTAGAAGTTCGGTTTGATGTTCAAGCACAATCGCCAGCGCTTGTTTAGCTTCCTTGCTGCTCATATTGTAAGCGACTAGCACAGTAGGCTGGGTCAGCGGATCTCCCAGGCTAATTTTGACCTCTCCATCGCCCTTAAAGGCGTGGACATGGGCGGGGATATGGTCATCAAAATACATCCGAAAGTCAAAGCCATCTTTTCTCAATACCGTTGGCATACGGCGTTGCATCCTGGCAGGCTCTACGAGATTAAGGGCGTTGCTGAATTCAAGTATGATTTCGCGGACTGCTGAATGAAGATGCAAGGCTTACCATCTCCGGTTCATACCTTGAGTCAGCAACGCCAGATTAAGACTACTGTCCCTAAACAACAACCCTCCCCGGAGCAGAACACCGAGGAGGGCTGAAGATTTACCTAACTAGGCCGAGCCTTAGCCGAAGCGACTGGAGGTGGAGGCGATTAGGAAGGCGGCGTAGGTGAGGATGTAACCCACAGTGAAGTGAGCCAGACCCACCAGACGAGCTTGAACGATGGAGAGAGCAACGGGCTTGTCCTTCCAGCGAACCAGGTTCGCCAGGGGAGTGCGCTCGTGGGCCCACACGATGGTTTCGATCAGCTCTTGCCAGTAACCCCGCCAGGAGATCAGGAACATGAAGCCCGTCGCCCAGACCAGGTGCCCGAAGAGGAACATCCAGGCCCAGACGGCGAGGTTGTTCATGCCGTAGGGATTGTAGCCGTTGATCAGCTGAGAGCTGTTGAGCCACAGGTAGTCGCGCAGCCAGCCCATCAGGTAGTTGGAGGACTCATTGAACTGAGCCACGTTACCAGACCAGATGCTGAGGTGCTTCCAGTGCCAGTAGAAGGTGGTCCAGCCGATGGTGTTGAGCATCCAGAACATCGCCAGGTAGAAGGAGTCCCAAGCGGAGATGTCGCAGGTGCCGCCACGGCCAGGGCCGTCGCAGGGGAAGCTGTAGCCGAAGTCCTTTTTATCGGGCATCAGCTTAGAACCACGGGCATCCAGCGCACCCTTGACCAGAATCAGGGTGGTGGTGTGCAGACCCAGGGCGATGGCGTGGTGCACCAGGAAGTCGCCAGGGCCAATGGTCAGGAACAGCGAGTTGGCGTTGCTGTTGATGGCCTCAAACCAGCCGGGAAGCCATACGGCGTTAGCGGTTTGGGTGACGCTGTCGGCGTTGGACAGCAGGGTATCGAAGCCGTAGAGCAGTTTACCGGAGGCCGCTTGCACGAATTGGGCGAAGACAGGCTCAACCAGGATTTGCTTTTCGGGGGTGCCAAAGGCCACCACCACATCGTTGTGGACGTACAGCCCCAGGGTGTGGAAACCCAGGAACAGGGACACCCAGCTCAGGTGGGAGATAATGGCTTCCTTGTGCTGAAGAACGCGGTCGAGGACGTTGTCCTTGTTAGCAGCGGGATCGTAGTCCCGAATCAGGAAGATGGCACCGTGGGCGAAGGCCCCCACCATGATGAAGCCAGCGATGTACTGGTGGTGGGTGTACAGGGCCGCCATGGTGGTGTAGTCCTTGGCCATGAAGGCGTAGGGGGGCAGCGCGTACATGTGCTGCGCCACCAGGGAGGTGACCACACCGAGGCTAGCCAGGGCCAGCGCCAGTTGGAAGTGAAGGGAGTTGTTCAGGGTGTCATAGAGACCCTTGTGTCCTTCACCGAGACCGCCTTTGGGGGGCTTGTGGGCATTCAAGATTTCCTTGATGCTGTGGCCAATCCCGAAGTTGGTGCGGTACATGTGCCCAGCCACGATGAAGATCACCGCGATGGCTAGGTGGTGGTGAGCCATGTCGGTCAACCACAGAGACTCGGTCTGGGGATGGAACCCACCCAGGAAGGTGAGGATGGCAGAACCCGCACCGGTAGCCGTGCCAAAGACATGGCTGGAGGTATCGGGGCTCTGGGCATACACGCCCCAGTTGCCGGTGAAGAAGGGCATCAGACCTTCGGGGTGGGGCTTCATGGAGAGGAAGTTATCCCAACCCACATGCACACCGCGAGATTCGGGGATAGCCACGTGTACCAGGTGACCCGTCCAAGCCAGGGAGCTGACGCCGAACAGACCAGCCAGGTGGTGGTTGAGGCGGGATTCAGCGTTCTTAAACCAGGACAGGCTGGGGCGGAACTTGGGCTGAAGGTGCAGCCAACCTGCGAACAGGAAGATGGCGGACAGAATCAGCAGGAACACAGCCCCGGTGTACAGGTCGGTGTTGGTGCGCATCCCGATGGTGTACCACCAGTGGTAGACCCCGGAGAAGGCGACGTTAACGGGAGTAGAAGAACCAGCTTGGGAGAAGGCATCTACCGCAGGCTGACCAAAGTGGGGATCCCAAATCGCGTGGGCGATGGGTTTCACGTTGAGCGGATCTTTAATCCACTGCTCGAAGTTACCTTGCCAGGCGACGTGGAACAGGTTGCCCGAAGTCCACAGGAAGATGATTGCCAGGTGGCCGAAGTGGGAGGCGAAGATCTTTTGGTAAAGATTCTCCTCGGTCATGCCATCGTGGCTTTCAAAGTCGTGGGCGGTGGCAATCCCGTACCAGATCCGCCGTGTGGTCGGATCGGCTGCCAGATCCTGGCTAAATTTAGGGAATTTAGTTGCCATGAATCAAAACGGATTTAGTACGACATTTGAGTCATGTTGCGGCTGGTTAGTTATGGGAGACCTAGGGATAGATCCCCCATAACCAGGAGATTCCATGACGAGAAACCTAGCCCACCGCGATGATACGAGCCAGGAAGAAGGCCCAGGTGGTGGCAATGCCTCCGAGGAGGTAGTGAGCCACACCCACCGCCCGACCCTGAGTGATGCTCAGAGCGCGGGGCTGGATGGCGGGAGCCACCTTGAGTTTGTTGTGAGCCCAGACGATGGACTCGATCAGCTCTTGCCAGTAGCCGCGACCACTGAACAGGAACATGAGGCTGAAGGCCCAGATAAAGTGGGCACCCAGGAACATCAGGCCGTAGGCCGACAGGGCGGAACCGTAGGAACCAATTACCTGAGAGGCCTGAGCCCACAGGAAGTCGCGCAGCCAACCGTTGATGGTGATGGCGCTTTGGGCAAAGTTGCCGCCCGTGATGTGAGACACGGTGCCATCGGGGCTAACGGTACCCCAAATGTCGGACTGCATCTTCCAGCTAAAGTGGAAAATCACGATGGACAGGGAGTTGTACATCCAGAACAGGCCCAGGAACACGTGGTCCCAACCGGAAACCTGACAGGTGCCACCCCGACCGGGGCCATCGCAGGGGAACCGGAAACCCAGTTCGCCTTTGTCGGGCACCAGACGAGAGCTGCGAGCGTACAGCACGCCTTTCAGCAGAATCAGCGCCGTCACGTGGATGGTGAAGGCATGGATGTGGTGAACCATGAAGTCGGCGGTGCCGAGGGTCATGGGCATCATCGCCACTTTGCCAGCCACCGCAATCACATCGCCACCGAAGATGGGGCTAACCCCAGCCAGGGCGTTGGGAGCGGTACCGCCAGCGGCAGCGGCGTGGAAGCTTTGCACCCACTGAGCAAAGATGGGCTGAAGCTGGATAGCGGAATCCGAGAACATATCCTGGGGACGGCCCAGAGCCCGCATGGTGTCGTTGTGGATGTACAGACCAAAGCTATGGAAGCCGAGGAAAATACACACCCAGTTGAGGTGGGAGATAATCGCATCGCGGGAGCGGAGCATCCGATCCAGGGCGTTATCCATGTTCACGGCGGGATCGTAGTCGCGCACCATGAAGATGGCGGCGTGGGCCGCAGCCCCCACAATCAGGAAGCCGCCAATCCACATGTGGTGGGTAAACAGCGACAGTTGGGTGGGGTAATCCGTCGCGATGTACGGATAGGGAGGCATAGCATACATGTGCTGCGCCACGATGATGGTGATGGAACCAAGGATGGCCAGGTTAACCGCCAACTGGGCGTGCCAGGAGGTGGTCAGGTTCTCGTACAGGCCATCGTGGCCCTTGCCACCAAACAGAAGGGGGTCACCCTTGTGGCCTTCCAGGATTTCCTTCATGCTGTGGCCAATGCCCCAGTTAGTGCGGTACATGTGGCCCGCAACGATGAAGAGAACCGCTAGCGCCAGGTGGTGGTGGGCGGTATCAGACAGCCACAGACCACCGGTGACGGGGTTGATCCCACCCTTGAAGGTGAGGAAGTCAGAGTACACACCCCAGTTGAGGGTGAAGAAGGGCTTCAGACCCTCGGCAAAGCTGGGGTACAGATCCGCCATCAAGCTCTTATTCAGGATGAACTCGTGGGGCAGGGGAATATCCTGCGGAGCCACGCCGGCATCCAGCATTTTGTTTACAGGCAGAGCAACGTGGATTTGGTGACCCGCCCAGCTCAGGCAGCCCAGACCAAGCAGGCCTGCCAGGTGGTGGTTCATCATGGATTCCACGTTTTGGAACCATTCCAGCTTGGGAGCGGCCTTGTGGTAGTGGAACCAGCCTGCAAATAGCATCAGGCCAGCCATCACCAGCGCGCCAATGGCGGTGACATAGAGCTGATAGCCGTTGGTGAAGCCAGCGGCCCGCCACAGTTGGAACAGGCCAGAGGTAATTTGAATCCCGTGGAAACCGCCACCCACATCGGCGTTCAGGATCTCTTGGCCAAAGATGGGCCAAACGACCTGGGCGCTGGGCTTGATGCCCGTGGGGTTGATCATCCAGGCTTCGTAGTTGGAAAACTTAGCGCCATGGAAGTACATGCCGCTGAGCCAGATAAAGATGACGGCTAGGTGACCGAAGTGCGCACTAAAGATCTTGCGCGAAATGTCTTCTAGGTCACTGGTATGACTATCGAAATCGTGAGCGTCGGCGTGGAGGTTCCAAATCCAAGTGGTGGTTTTGGGGCCTTTAGCCAAAGTCCGATCAAAGTGTCCGGGCTTACCCCACTTCTCAAAGGAAGTAGGCACTGGATCCTTGTCAACGATGACTTTGACCTTCGCCTCCCGCTCGCGCGGGGTAGTTGTCATGGAGACTCTCCTCTCTCTAGACAAAAGCAAACAGCGAGAATCATATCGCCTTGAGTGTTAACTATACCTGTGGCCCGAGGGGCTGTCGGTATAACCGCTACTAGGACGGTGATTGCTCTTGAGCATTATAGTCTCGCAATTTGACGCTTCTTGGCAGAGGTTAACAATAATTCAACCTGCCAAAACCCTTGACCTACGGGCGTTCTAAAAACACACCGATCACAAAATTGAACTCAGACATGGGGGGCATTAACAAAACTCAATCAAGGAACGAGTTTTCGGGCCAATTTATTCACGACTATGATGATTTTTGTAAATAAATGTTAACTTCTTGGTCCAGGAATCCCACTATCAGGATCAAAACCAGTACATCTGCCGCCCAGAGGTGGCATGGCGATGGAGATGAGGCGTCAATTCATCGCTATTGTCGATGGATGGGATGGGTATTCTTCAATGAAGGATGAAGGACGGATGATCGAGAGATGTAACGATCTATTACGCTCACTGCCCCTCCTAAGTCATTTTCTTCGTTTTTGCGGGCTCTATAGGGGAAGTAACGCAGGGATAGAGGACGTTGTCCCTCTGGAGTGGTTGTAACCGGAGATGGGAAGAGTCAAGCGCTTGGGCTTATCTTAGGCGGCTGTCTCCGTTGACATGGAATTGGAATTGCCCTTTATCCCCATATCTAATCCTTTATCTATGTCTGTATAAGGTTGAAGGTCGCTCGCTATGCCAGAACCCTGGGATCGTTTTGGGAGGGTTTCCCGTCGGCACCTGCTGAGGCTAGCACTGACGCTGGGTTGGCTACCGAGCTTGGAGACAAGTTGCCAGCGGTCAAGATCCTCTCATCGGGTTCAGGGATCATCGCCGCATGCGTCGGATGCGCCGCTCGACTCCTAAGCTGAGGAAACTATCGGGTACCACAGGCACGAGGGGATTGCCTCCTGTGGTGTGGTAGATCCCCATATCCACGGCAAAAAACCAGTCCTGGCGGTCTTTCCAGAGGTACTCCAGCACAAAGAGCAGCAGGTTGGGTAGCCAATTCTGGTCTTCGTTGTCCACCGGGGTCTCGTCGGAGCAAGGCAGTTCGTCGCTGGTGGGCCGTTGGGTGATATCAAGGTCGCGCATCGCGGCCCTCCAACACGCTGGGTAGATTCATTATAAATAGAGAACAAGAGATAAATAGAGAACAAGAGAGCCCTAGGCAGCACCCCGATACTGTCCTAACCTGAGTTCGGGATAAGCCAGTCGCTGCAATCTTGAGCAACCTGCTTCCAGCTTGCGCTTTAGACCTCACCCTAAATCCCTCTCCCCAAGGGAGAGGGACTTTGAGCCTTTCTAGCTCCCCTCTCCTCGTGGGAGAGGGGCTGGGGGTGAGGTCTACCAGGGAATCTGGTCACTATGTCTAACCCGAACTGAGGTTGTCCTAGGTCTGCGACCCATCGCCCTAGAGAATGCGGGTTAGGGCAACCGTCCGGGGTATGATTTTTCTGGTCAAAACCCATGCCCTAGGGTGTGATGGGGTGATGTCATCGGAAAAGGTTGCCATGAAGCAGGCCCATGTGATCGGTTTAGGAAAATCCGGCATCGCCGCCGCCCGCTTGCTGCGAAAGCAGGGCTGGGAGGTGGTGCTGAGTGATCGCAATGCCACCCCTCTGGCGGCGGATCAACAGGCCCAACTTCAGGCGGCAGGAGTGACCGTAAGGCTGGGCCACAGCTTTGCCATTACCCCCGAAGATCGGCCCGACCGAGTGGTGGTTAGCCCTGGGGTACCCTGGAATTTACCCGCCCTGATAGAAGCCCGCGCCGCTGGCCTGGACGTAATCGGCGAAACGGAACTAGCCTGGTTGGCGCTGCGCAATCAACCCTGGGTGGGAATTACGGGCACCAACGGCAAAACGACAACCACCGCCCTCACTGCTGCTATTTTCCAGGCGGCTGGGTTCAGTGCCCCCGCCTGCGGCAACATTGGCTACGCCGCCTGCGAACTGGGCCTCCAGGATCCTGACCCCGATTGGGTGATCGCCGAACTCAGCAGCTACCAAATCGAAGCCTCGGCCACCCTCGCCCCCCGCATGGGCCTATGGACGACCCTCACCCCCGACCACCTGCAACGCCACAAAACCCTCGACAACTACGCCCGCATCAAGGCCTCTCTGCTGCAACGGTCGGAGGTTGCCATCTTCAACGGCGACGACCCCTACCTGCGCCAGCACATCCCCGCCGAATTTCCCCAGGCCCACTGGACGAGCGTGGGGGGCAAAACCGCCCTCGGTTCCCTGGTGCCCACCACTTATATCGAAGACGGCTGGGTGATGTTTAAGGGCCAGCCCATCGTCGCCGCCAATGCCCTCAAAATGGTGGGCGACCACAACCTGCAAAATCTGCTGATGGCCGTGGCCGCCGCCGGCTTGGCCGATATCGACCCCGCCGCCATCGCCGCCGGAGTGGCCAACTTTCCCGGTGTGCCCCATCGCCTAGAGCACATCTGCACCTGGCAGGGCATTGACTTCATCAACGACTCCAAGGCCACCAACTACGATGCCGCCGAAGTGGGCCTGCGGTCGGTCGCCAGCCCGACCGTGCTGATTGCCGGGGGCGAAGCTAAGGAAGGCGACGATGTCCCCTGGCTCCAGCGCATTCAAAAACAGGCCGCCATGGTGCTGCTGATTGGCGATGCCGCCCCCCAGTTTGCCCGCCGCCTAGCGGAAGTGGGCTACCAAAACTACGAAATTGTGGAAACCATGGATCGCGCCCTGCGCCGCAGCCAGGACGTTGCGCCCAGCCTGGGAGCCAAGGTCGTCCTGCTGTCTCCGGCCTGTGCCAGTTTTGACCAATACCCCAACTTTGAGGCTAGAGGCGATCATTTCCGGCAACTGTGCCAAGACCTCTGTTAAGTCTGGTTTCCTGAATTCCCCTATTGGGCACGGCGACCGTGCCCCTACCCCTGTCCTGATTACGATTTCACCCGATGACCACGCTTCCTGACCTGTCTAACGATACCCTCTGGGCAATTCTCAACGACGAACTGGACGACGACACTGTGAATCGCCTGGTGTGGCACTACCTCGGCTATCGGCAAACGGAGGAGGGCTGGGATACCGCAGCGGTGGATCCGGCCTGGGTGGACAAGTACCCAGAGCCACCAGACTTCATCGAAAGCCGACCTGCCACCGTGCAGCTCACCCGATCCATTCCCGCCGAGTACAAGCAACTGCTGAAGGAAGAACTGGGCTTCAAGGGCTACACCATCGACCAACTGGTGCCCCGCCTCACCCGTCGCGCCACCATGACCAACTGGCTACTGGCCTACCGGGCACAGCAGAACGCCGACCACCCCCAAGGCTAGTCGTTTGCCCCCACTATTCAACGGGTTCATACAGCCCCCGTCGAGTGGTGCGGTAGTTGCAGGCCACTAAGGATTCCACCAGTTTTGTGGCGCAGGTAATGCTGTCTAGCACGGGCACCCCCAGCACGCTGGCGATCCTGGGAGCCAAGCCCGCCACCGGGCCACCGCCTAAAATCACCACATCGGCCTTGTCTTGGGAAATGGCCTGTTGCCCCGCCGCAATACAGGCTTCTACGGCGGCTTCTGGGTTGGCTAAAACGGCCCCATGGCTAATGTCGGCAATGCGTACCGAGGCAAGACGGGTGTGGAGACCATAGAGGCGGGCTAGGTCGGCAATGGTGACCGCATTGTGGGATCCGAAGGTGACAATGCTGTAGCGGCCCCCCAGGGTATGGGCCATCAACATGGCCGCTTCCGCGAGCCCGACTATCGGAACAGAAATTTCAGCGCGTGCCGCCCTCAACCCAGGATCGCCAAAGCAGCCAATAATCCCCCCATCAAAGTCAGGGCTGTGGTGCTTGAGGGTTTGCACTGTGGCTAGGGCCGCCTCGGCAAAGTCCAGGTGAGAGCGAATGACGGTAGGGCCAGGGGCGGTCGCACCTATAACCAACGTATCGGGGGCAGCAACGGTACGGGCAATGGACACCATGCGGTCGGTGACGGCGGTCGTGGAATTACTGTTCACCAGCAAAAGTTTTATAGCCAAGACAATCACAGAACGCATCGGGGTAATCTTACCGGGGTAAATGGGGGAATTCCCCCCAGTGGCAAGCGCTAAGATCAAAGTAGGCCCAGGGTTGTCCACCCTCTCTTCATTGGTGCGCCTGGGCTTAGAGGTCGCCATGGTCTACGTCAACGCCGCCGCATCTGCCCCATCTTCATCTCCCTCTCCCGCCACCCATCCCACCACGAGGCCGATCATGATCTTTTCCCTAGGCCACGGCCCCCTCGGACGCCAGTATGCCGAACAGCGCCAGCAAATGGTGCATCAGCAGATTGTCGGACGAGGCATTACCGATCCCAGGGTGATCAACGCCCTGCTGACGGTGCCCCGCCATCGCTTTGTGCCCGCCGACTACGCGAACCGGGCCTATGCCGATGAACCCCTCCCCCTAGGGCAAGGGCAAACCATTTCCCAGCCCTACATCGTCGCCTTTATGACCGATGCGGCCTCCATTCCCGCCAACGGACGGGTACTGGAAGTAGGTACTGGGTCAGGCTACCAAACGGCGATTTTGGCTGAACTGGCCCAAGAGGTCTATTCCATTGAAATTCTGACCTCCCTCGCCCAGCGGGCCGAGCAAACCCTAAGCCAGCTTGGCTATCAAAACGTCTATCTCAAGCGGGGCAACGGCTACGAAGGTTGGGCCGACCACGCCCCCTACGATGCCATTGTGGTCACCGCCGCTCCACCCCGCATCCCCAGCGCCTTGGTGGATCAACTGGCTATGGGGGGCAAGCTCGTCGTCCCGGTGGGCCACTCTAGCCAAACCCTGCTGGTGATCACCCGCCACCTCACGGGCCTTTCTACGGAATACACCATCCCCGTACGCTTTGTGCCCATGGTGGATGAACCTGTGGCTACTGCGTAACATCGCCTTGGCAATAGAAACCCGGTTTCTTCTGCGGCCTACCAACGACATGACTAGCTTTTGAGCAAGAAACCGGGTTTCTAGGCGGGAATCTATCGCCCTACCGAATCGCCTGCAACAACCCGTAACGAATCAGACCGCCGTATAGCCCCTGCCGCATGGGCCAGAGGGCCAGGGCACCCTGGATAGTCTCAGGCCCTGCCTCAATCAACCCCGTCACTGCTTCCCAACTGAAGGCCGAGGCGATCACCTCATCCCAAAAGGGGGCCACCGCCTGAGACCAGTCGGCGGTTTGCACCTGCTGAAAACCCACATTTTCGGCAATGGTTTGGTATTCCGGCAGCGACAGCACGTAGGGCAAGCCATAGACCTGGTAAATCCAGTCCAGTTGGCCCCGTTCGGCAGAGGTAAGCGGCCCTGCAAGGGAATCGGTGGGGCGATGGCACCAGGTCACCATCAGCAGCTTGCCCCCCGGCTTCAGGAGACGGTGGCACTCCTGCAAAAAGCCTGCCTTGTTGGGCATATGTTCGCCGCTTTCCATCGACCAAATAAAATCAAAGCTCCCGTCGGCAAAGGGGGTTTGCAAAGCATTGGCCACCTGAAACTGGGCGCAGGGGGCGCTATCTCCGGCCAAACCCGCCGCCTCGGCCCGCTCCGTCGCCCGCTTGGCCTGTACGGGGCTGAGGGTAATCCCCGTCACCCTAGCGTTGAACCGCGTAGCCAACTCTAGGGCGCTGCCGCCAATGCCGCAGCCGCAGTCCAGAATCTCCGCCGCCTGGGTGACGTTGGCCCAGCGCAAACACTCATCGATTAGGTCAATCTGGGCCTGCCGCCGATCCTTGCGCACCGTGCCCGTGGGGCCATAGTAGCCGTGGTGCATGTGTTCGCCCCAGATCTGCTCCCAAAGGCCAGAGGAAGCATCGTAGAAGGATTGGATTTGGTCGGAGAGGGGAGTGGGCATGGGGGACTGGTGGTTGGTTATTGGTTATTGGTTGTTGGGGGGAAGGGCAGTGGGAGAGGTGGGGAGTGGGTTTACATTACTTTATTAAGAAAATGACGGAAAGGGACGCAGGGATCCGAGGAAAACGGTAATTCGGGGGTTTGGGACGATGGATAGAGCGCGATCTATGGGGGCTTTATTACGATCCATTAAGGTTTACTAGGGCCAATGATAAGAGCTGAAAACTCTCGCTATAGACTGGTTCATGATTAGGAAACCCTTACTGTATAGACCCTTTTGACCGCTTTTTAAGGGGCTCCTTAGGGCTGTCAAAGTCAGTAGTCGTGACCCAACATTGGAGTTTTAAATTCAATGTCCCATTCCGTCAAAATCTACGATACCTGTATCGGCTGCACCCAGTGCGTGCGTGCCTGCCCCCTAGACGTCCTGGAGATGGTTCCCTGGGATGGCTGTAAGGCTGGCCAAATCGCCTCCTCCCCCCGGACTGAAGACTGCGTGGGCTGTAAGCGTTGCGAAACCGCTTGCCCCACCGACTTCCTCAGCATTCGGGTTTACCTGGGTGCCGAAACCACCCGCAGCATGGGCTTGGCCTACTAGGGCTGTTCCCGCTGGCTTACATCATCATAGTTTCTGCATTCTCGTTTCCCCGCTGGCCTTGGTTAGCGGGTTTTTTGCGTGGGGCGGCTTCACGTGGGACGGCCACCTCAGGACGTCAATCAGGAATCCACACATAGGGACTGCCCGACACCGACACCCCACCCGTCTTGGAAAACCGGATCACCACAATTTGGGAATTGTCGCGGCCAATATCCAAATAGCCACTAGCCCACAGGTCAGACTGCACCACCCCGGTAATTTCCAAGCGATAGCCCCCAGGCCGCAGGTGAACGGTGTGCTGACGGTTGAAGTTGTGGGGCCGATAAATTAGCCGACCATCCAGATACACAGCCCCCCAGTCGGTGCCTAGGGCATCGAACTCTACCCGCACCTGTTCCTCCGCCGGAACGGGTACTGGATAGGGCCAAGGATGGGGCCAGGGGGCCGGACGGTGAATGATGATGACCCGATTGGCTAGGGGTTGAATCGTCTGGGGTAGTTGGCTGGCCTGAGACGATGGCAGGGGCAACAACCCCAGGCCAGCTACTAGGCCCAAACTGGGCAGACCAAGGCGATAGTCCATAGTGATTCTCCTCCGGTGCTCCTGCGGGACGACCTACGGTTAGGTTTGGGCGATGCGAACTCAATGGCAACCCACGAAAACCATGGGGGATTCCCCCACCCAGGGCTAGCCGCCTTTCCCCGCAAAGTTGACTAGAATCTAAGAAGCCATACCCAATATGACTCTGGTTCGAGCCGAGAGTTGCCCCCCAGGGCAGCATTCTCGAAATCTTGAACCTTCTTTCATAGTCCAAGGTCAGAACGGCAGCGGTGGCTGGTTTCAGTCTGATACCCCGCTTGATCTTGGGCACAGTTAACTAACTATCGTGACGTATGAGGATACGGCTTTGAGTAATACCAGCAATTTCCGCGAAGCCATTCAAAAGGCGAAAGGCCAATCTCTGGTTGGCCCTAACGTGATTAAAAAGGCACTGCCCTTCGTCGGTGGTGGCCTCATCCTAACGGCCCTGGGTTCCTTTGGTGGCCTCAGTGTGATGGCCAGCAACCCAGCCATCTTCATGCCCACTTTCTGGGCCGCCTTTGTGGCTCAGATTGTGCTGTTTTTTGTGGCCAGCAACATTGCCAATCAAGAGAAAAACAGCACCGCCCTGCCCCTATTGGCCACCTATAGCCTGCTGACGGGCTACACCCTCAGCGGCCTGCTGGCCTTGGCCCTGGGCACCGCTGGCGTGGGCATCATGGGCATTGGTTCCGCCGCGTTGGCCTGTGGCGTGGTGTTCATCGCCGCTCGGCAAATTGGCTCTAACCTTTCCGAAGAAGACGGCTTTGCCCTCACCCGCACCATCGGCATTGGCATCGTGGCCATTCTGATTGCCGTGGTGGGTCAGTTTATCTTTGCCCTGTTTGGCGGCGGCGTACCCCAGTTTTTGGACATCGCCATCTCCGCCTTTGGGGTATTGGTGTTTGTGGGCGCTTCCGTGGTGGATTTCTTCATCCTGCCCCGCACCTACAAAGATGAGCAGTACCTCTCGGCAGCCCTGTCGATGTACCTCACCTACATCAACCTGTTCATCTTCATTCTGCGCTTCCTAATCGCCATCAACCGCGACTAGGTTGCCCTAAAATTAAATCACTCCAGATCCCAAGGAAACATCCTGGGGTCTTTTTTATTGACTTGCAGCGATTGGGGGCACAATGCAAAACAAGAGTCTAAAGGCAGGGGGGCTAAGGGGAAGCATTGGCATCTAAACCTATTAAATATGGACTTTCCTAAGGTTTTAGACGACAAAGAAGTGATGCCAAATCCCGTGCTTACCCCCGATTCAAACGCTGATCCTGCTCAGGCTGAGCTTGTCGAAGCCTCAATTCGTTTAGGGGGTTTTCCATTCGGATTTGGTATGAGATGTTTCAGCAGGTCATTGAAGTCATTGATAATGAATTCCCATCAACACTCTATTGTCCTTAGTACCGTGGGAGGACTAGTGAGTTTGGTCATACTGGCTGGTTCCTTGCCACCACTGAATTCGAGCCCCCATGCTGAGCGAACGGATGCTCCGGTGTTTGTCCATTTATTTGAGTGGCCGTGGCTGGATATTGCCACCGAATGTGAAGCGGTGCTGGGGCCTGCGGGGATAGGCGCAGTGCAGATTTCGCCCCCCCAAGAGCATGTGGTGCTGCCCGATTGGAACTTTCCCTGGTGGCAGCGCTACCAGCCCGTCAGCTATCAACTGGAAAGCCGAGGGGGCAGTCGGGAGAATCTCATTGAAATGGTGGAGCGCTGTCGGCGGGCGGGAGTGACCATTTATGCCGATGCCGTCATCAACCACATGGCGGGGATGGAATCGGGGATCGGCAGCGCCGGAACACGGTTTACCAAATATGAGTATCCCGGTCTATACGGGCCAGAGGACTTTAACCCCTGCCGCACAGCCATTACCAACTACAACGACGCCGCCAACGTCACCCAGTGCGAGCTGGTGGGATTGGCGGACTTGAACACCAGTTCCCCACGGGTGCAAACCCAGTTGGTCAATTACTTGCTGGATTTGGCCAATCTGGGCATTGGCGGCTTTCGGATTGATGCGGCCAAGCATATCCATACTGAAGAACTGGGCCAAATTTTGTCCCAGCTTCGCGACCGCTACCCCGGCGATCTGTTTATCTACCAGGAAGTGATCGACCCCGGCACCGAGGCCATCCGCAAGCAGGATTACTATGCCCACGGCAACGTGATCGATGTTAAGTATGGCCAGTTTGTCAGCGAGGCCTTCTTAGGGATGAACGGCCAAACCCTGGCCAATCTCGCAACCCTGGGAGAAGGGTGGGGTTTAGCGCCCTCCGATCAGGCGGTGGTGTTTATCGACAACCACGACAAACAACGGGGCCACGGCGGCGGCGGCAACTACCTCACCCATAAAGACGGGGGAATCTATGCCCTAGCCAATGTGTTTATGCTGGCCTTTCCCTACGGTACGCCCCAAATGATGTCCAGCTTTGCCTTTGAGGACAGTGACCAAGGCCCACCCACCTACCCCGACGGCACCACCCGCCCCATCCACGAAAATGGTACCGATCACTGCTTTGGGGAATGGATTTGCGAACACCGCTGGCCCGCTATCCTCAATATGGTAGCCTTTCGGCAAGTCACCCAAACCCAGCCCACAGTCACGGATTGGTGGGATAACGGTAGCAACCAAATTGCCTTTGGCCGAGGAAACCTGGGCTTTGTGGTGATCAATGGCGACACTGCATCCCTCACCCAAACCTTTCAAACCCAGCTCCCCCCAGGCCGCTACTGCAACGTCACGGTGGGCACCCTAACCGAAGATGGCCAAGCCTGTCACAATCAAGCCGACCCCATCCAGGTCAACGCATCGGGACAACTCACCGCTACCCTAAACGGTCTCTCGGCCCTTGCCCTGCATGTTGGAGCTAAGCTAACGTCCCCCCTACTCTAGGGGCAGAATCTCGACCGCATCGCCCACCTGCAAACTCAGTTCTGCGGCTCGTCCGGCCCGGAGTTCAATCACATGGTCAATCAGTTGGCTATCGGGACCATAGGTGGGGCAGGGATCCGCAGAACAAGGGGGCACCTCGGCAGCAATGTACTGAATTTGGCCTTGGTAGATAAACACCATATCCAGGGCCACGGGCACGTTCATCATCCAAAAACGCACCGGGCGGGGGCGATTCATCGGAAACACCATGCCCCGGTCGTCGGGCAAAGCATCGCGATACATCAACCCCAGGGCTTGCTGGGCCGGGGTTTCGGCCACCTCCAGAAAAATTTCCTCCCCGCCTAGAATCGTTTTGGCGGTGATGGGCAACTGCTGTCCTTGGGACGGAGACGCATCGTCGGCGGCATTGGTATCCGTCTCCATGGCAGGATCGGCAACTTCTGGATTCGGCGTCGCAGAGTCACTAGCCTCGGTTCCATCAGAGGGCGAGCTGCTGAGGGAAGAATTGTCCGTTCCTGGGCCGGAGTCAGTCGGGATTGGGGTTGTAGCCTGGGGATTGGTACAGCCGACGCTAGCCGCTAGCAGCACCACACAGCACCCCGACCACAGGCCAGTACGCCATCGCAGGAAGGTTGGCAAAACTCGAGAAACCATGGCACCACCAGAGCGTAGGGATACAAGAATTAGCGGGGAGGCAAAGCCTAGCTTTCGCGGAGGACGTAGCCAACACCACGCACCGTTTGAATGAGGCGTTTTTCGTCCTCCCCGTCGATTTTTAGCCGCAGGTAGCGAATATAGACCTCAATCACGTTAGATTCGCCCACAAAGTCGTAGCCCCACACGTTTTCTAAAATTTGCTCCCGGTGTAGAACTTCACGGGGATGTTCCATCAGGTACTTCAGCAAATCAAATTCTTTCATGGTGAGCTCGATGACGCGGCCATTGCGAGTGGCGTGGCGGTTCACCAAATCCAACGTCAGTTCGCCAAAGCGCAGGCTTTCTACCTCGGCGGGGCTGGATTTGAGGTAAAGCTGCACGATTTTGAGAAAGGCATCGGCCCGGTAGGGCTTGAGGAAGTAATCATCAGCCCCACATTCCAGGCAGGCTACCCGATCTTCTAGGTTTTCCTTTACCATCAGCAGCACAATAGGCACCTTCAGGCCCTGTTGCCGCAGGGTTTGACACACCGCCAACCCCGACTCACTGCCAAGCAGCCGATCCACCACAATCAAGGCCGGACTGACTTCGCCAGCCAGCGCCAGCCCTTCCTTGCCGCTATAGGCCATCACCGGGTGATAGCCCGACTCCTGGAGGTCGAGGCCCATTTGTCGGGTTTGGCCCTCACGGGTGCCCAGAATCAAAATGGTGGGTTCTGACTCGGTTGCGGTGCCCATAGCCCCCTCAATCTGTTTTGGTATCGGTCAAAACATCGCGATTATAGCGCGTGGTTGCCGTGACCTTGAGCCATTGGAGCCCTAGAACCGAAAAGGGGAAGGCTAAAACAACCCTCCCCTTGCGTAACCAATATTGATGAACTAGCGCGACCGATCAGCGGTTTACGTGTATCGCAAAGTCTCCGCCGCCCTCACCCTAAATCCCTCTCCCAATTTGGGAGAGAGACTTTGAATTACTTCCGGCCCCCCTCTCCTTCCTGGGAGAGGGGTTGGGGATGAGGGCTAGACAGTCTGGGGGATCCCCTGAGCCTAGCTTTCGGCGGAGATCAACTCACGCCGATGCTCGGACTGGATCGTGACCTTGCCGCTGTCGTCCACATCCACGGTGGCGGTGTCGCCATCGCCCAAACGACCGGAGAGGATTTCCTCGGCCAGGGTGTCCTCCAGCAGACGCATGATCGCCCGACGCAGCGGACGTGCCCCGTAGCTGGGGTTGTAGCCCTCTTCCACCAGACGCTCCTTGAAGCGCTCGGTGACTTGCAGGTTGATGTTCTTCTCGGTCAGACGGTTGAACACTTCCTTCAGCAGGATGTCGGAGATTTGCTTCACCTCGTCCTTGGTGAGCTGGCGGAAAACGATGATTTCGTCTAGACGGTTGAGGAACTCGGGGCGGAAGTACTGCTTCAGTTCCTCGTTCACCAGGGATCGGATCCGGTTGTATTGGGATTCGGCCTGATCCTGCTCGAACTCGAAGCCAAGGCCGCCGCCACCCTTTTCGATCACCTTAGAACCGATGTTGGAGGTCATGATCAGCAGGGTGTTCTTGAAGTCCACCGTGCGGCCCTTGGCATCGGTCAGGCGACCGTCTTCCAGAATTTGCAGCAGCATGTTGAAGACATCGGGGTGGGCTTTTTCGATTTCGTCGAACAGCACCACGGTGTAGGGACGACGGCGAACGGCTTCGGTCAGTTGTCCGCCTTCGTTGTAGCCCACATAGCCGGGAGGCGAACCGATTAGCTTGGAAACGGTGTGCCGCTCCATGAACTCCGACATATCCAGACGGATCATCGACTCTTCGGAGCCGAAGAAGTAGGAGGCTAGGGACTTGGCTAGTTCCGTCTTACCCACCCCGGTGGGGCCAGAGAAGACAAAGCTCGCGATGGGACGGTTGGGGTTCTTGAGACCGACACGGGCGCGGCGAATAGCGCGGGAGATGGCCTTCACTGCTTCGTCTTGGCCGATCAGGCGCTGGTGCAGGGTATCTTCCATGTGCAGCAGCTTCTCGGATTCGGACTCGGTGAGCTTGCTCACGGGCACCCCCGTCCAAGACGCGACGATGTGGGCAATGTCCTCTTCGCCCACCACGGGTTGATCGTCGCCCTCGGCATCTTCGGTGGCTTTGTTCTGGGCGATGGCGCGAATCTCGGCTTTCAGCTCCATCTCGCGATCCCGCAGTTCCCCAGCCTTGTCAAAGTCTTGGGAACGAACGGCGTTGTCTTTATCTTTGAGCACCTGGCGCAGTTCCCGATCCTTCTCTTTGGCTTCGGGGGGAAGCTGGGAGTTGATCAGGCGCACGCGGGAACCCGCTTCATCGATCAAGTCGATGGCCTTGTCGGGCAGGAAGCGGTCAGAGATATAACGATCCGAGAGCTTAGCAGCGGCCTCTAGGGCTTCGTCGGAGATCTTCAGTTTGTGGTGCTTCTCGTAGCGATCCCGCAGACCGTGGAGAATTTCGATGGTTTCATCAACGCTGGGTTCGCCCACCATCACCGGCTGGAAGCGGCGCTCTAGGGCGGCATCCCGCTCGATGTGCTTGCGGTACTCATCCAGGGTGGTGGCCCCAATGCACTGAAGCTCACCCCGCGCCAGGGCAGGCTTGAGGATGTTGGCGGCATCGATGGCCCCTTCTGCCGCCCCAGCCCCAATCAGGGTGTGGACTTCGTCGATCACCAGGATGACGTTTCCGGCGGTGCGGATCTCATCCATGATTTTCTTCAGGCGTTCTTCAAACTCGCCTCGGTACTTGGTACCCGCCACCAGCAGGCCAATGTCTAGGGTGACAACGCGGCGGTCTTCGAGAATATCCGGCACATCGCCGTTGCCAATGCGCTGGGCCAAGCCCTCGGCAATGGCGGTTTTACCCACACCGGGCTCGCCAATTAGCACCGGGTTGTTTTTGGTGCGCCGACCGAGGATTTGAATCACCCGCTCGATTTCCTTTTGGCGACCCACCACCGGATCCAGCTTGCCGTCGGTGGCCATCTGGGTCAGGTTGGAGCCAAACTCGTCCAGGGTGGGGGTTTTGGTGCGCCCACCGCTGCTTCCGGCAGAAACCTCGGCGGTTTCCCCCAGCATCCGAATCACTTGGGTACGCACCTTAGACAGGTCAACGCCTAGATTTTCGAGCACGCGGGCCGCGACCCCCTCGCCTTCGCGGATCAGACCCAGGAGCAGGTGCTCGGTGCCAATGTAGTTATGGCCGAGTTGACGAGCCTCCTCTAGGGAGAGTTCAAGCACACGCTTGGCTCTGGGGGTAAAGGGAATTTCGACGGCCACAAAGCCAGAACCGCGACCAATGATCTTTTCGACCTCGATACGGGCATCTTTAAGGTTGACGCCCATGGACTTTAAGACCTTGGCGGCCACGCCCGTGCCTTCTCCAATCAGCCCCAGCAGGATTTGTTCGGTGCCCACAAAGTTGTGGCCAAGCCGACGTGCTTCCTCCTGAGCCAGCATGATGACTTTAATAGCTTTTTCTGTGAAGCGTTCAAACATGATGGTATTTATCACCTGGTGCGTGCCGGATAGGCTAAATTCTAGCACAGCGATTTTTGTGGTTTGTGGCCCACCAAACCATCGGTTTTGCCGAAGGTGAACCGGATCCTCTCGATCCCCAAAATGGCGCTGGGATCAAGGCCGATCAAGCCCTCACTTCGGAAGAAAATATTAATTTTCGCAACCTTAATGGTTCGGTTTTAGGTTCGGTTGGCTACATTTTTGGGGGTCATAATCTGTATTCCCCGCTGCCCTAATCGGGCCTCAATGACGGTGCGTCTAGACTGCAAATTTTCCTGAAATTCAGCAGTTTTTAGGGCATTTTGCCAGAGAATCAAGGCATTCTCGCCGTCCCGATAGTATCGCTTGCGGGTGCCCAGGGCCGCAAAACCCAGGCTCTCGTAGAGGCGAATCGCCTGCTGGTTGGAGATCCGTACCTCTAGGGTGGCGCGAGCCATTCCACGGTCGCAGGCGTCTTCTAGTAAATGGATCAACAACCACTGCCCTAACCCTTGCCGCTGGTGGGCAGGAAGGATTCCCAGCAGGGTGATGTGGGCTTCGTCCAAAATGGCCCAATAGCAACCGACTCCCAATAGGTCAGGCTCAGGGATACCGGGATGACCGCTAGAAACCCCATTGGATCCTGGAGACGAGCTAAGTACTCGCAAGCAGCTATTGGGGCTATCTATTTCCCGTTGATAGCCGTCAGCACTCCATAGTCCTCCTAACACCTGTTGATCGAAATCAACCAGGGCAGGTAGGTGATAGGAGGTGGGAGTGGCGCAAAAAAATTGCCCCATGGCGCAGGGAATCGACACAGTCCTTAATTGTACACTGGTCTATGAGGATGCACGAACGGCGGCTGGGCCACGGGCCGTCTGCGGTTCCGGCCTAGGGGTTGCATGGCTCCCTAGCCCGACCCCTCACCACAGCACTCTACATTTAGCGCAGATCTTTCTCTGATTTTTCTATGGTACTCACCTCTTCCCCGACCGACGCTGGCGTACAGAGCAGCCGCCGCTACCTGACCGATTCCCCCTCGCCTTCGCCCAACCAAAACCTGCTGCCCCTCACCGCCGCTGTGAATGAGGCGGATCATTTGACCGTAGGCGACTGCGATGTGGTGGACTTAGTGGAACGGTTTGGGTCGCCCCTCTATATTTTGGATGACCATAGCCTACGAGCCGCCTGTCGTCAGTATCGCCAAGGCTTCGAGCAGTATTACCCCGGCGAAGCGCTGGTGCTCTATGCCTCCAAGGCTTGGAACTGTTTGGCGGTGTGCGCCATCGTGGCCGCTGAGGGGTTGGGGATCGATGTGGTTTCTGCCGGGGAACTGTTCACCGCCACCGAAGCTGGGGTGAATCCTGATACCCTCTACTTCCACGGCAACAATAAGTCTGTAGACGAGCTGATCTTAGCCCTGGATTCGGGGTGTCGCATTGTCGTTGATAACTGGTACGAACTGAAAACCCTGGGCGAACTGGCTACACAGCAGGGCAAAACCGTGCCCATCCTGCTGCGCATCACCCCCGGCATCGAGTGCCACACCCACGAATACATCCGCACCGGACACCTCGATAGCAAATTTGGTTTTGATCCCGATCAAATCGAGTCCGTTTTCCAGTTTCTAGCCGGACAGCCCCAGTTAAACTGCCTGGGCGTCCATGCCCACATTGGTTCTCAGATTTTTGAACTCAACCCCCATACCGACCTAGGCGGAGTGATGGCCCAATGGATCGTCACCGCCCAGCGCTACGGTCTCTCCTTAACCGAACTGGATGTGGGCGGCGGTCTAGGCATTCGCTACACCGAGTCCGATGATCCCCCGAGCATCGACACCTGGGTAAAGACCGTCTGCGAGAGCGTGGTCGCCGCCTGCGAGTCCCAAAATCTGCCCCTGCCCCGGCTGCTGTGCGAACCCGGTCGTTCCCTGGTGGGGAGCGCCTGTGTGACCGCCTACCGAGTGGGCAGCCAAAAGGAAGTCCCCGGTATTCGCAGCTACGCCGCCATCGATGGCGGCATGTCCGACAATCCTCGGCCCATCACCTACCAATCGGTCTACCGAGCCCTGGTGGCCAACCGTATGTCGGCTCCCCTCAGCGAGACTATCACCCTGGCCGGAAAGCACTGCGAATCGGGGGATATCCTGATTAAGGACGCGCCACTGCCTGCCCTGCGCACCGACGACGTAATCGCCATTGCGGCAACGGGTGCCTACAATTACAGCATGGCCTCGAACTATAACCGGGTACCCAGACCAGCGGCGGTCTTGGTCAGGAACGGTGAAACCCATCTCATTCTGCGTCGGGAAACCCTTCAGGATTTGGTTCGTCAAGACTGTTTGCCGGAGGTGTTATCACCCACGGCTCCCTCCGTCTAGATCCCCCTTCCATCGGCGGATCCCCAGTCTTCCGAGGAACTGCGCTGTTCTCTACCCCCCAACATCATTCATCCCCAGCGCCTCCGCACTGTCCGCAAGGCACCACTTTCTAGCACGGCATGAACTACCCCTGGGAGCAATGGCTAACCAACCTAGACCGGGTCAGGTTTGTGCTCCAGGCCCTGGATATTGTGCTGGTGTTAGCGCTCAGCTATGTCGTCTTGGTCGTCATTGGTGAGCGGCGTACCCTATGGATGGTGCGGGGGCTGATCTTTCTGATGTTGGCGGCGGCGCTGAGCAAATTCCTGGGGCTGACGCTGCTGGGGTTTGTGCTGGATAAACTGGTGATTGGCTCGGCGGTAGCCATGGCGTTCATCCTCCAGGGGGAGTTTCGACGCTTGCTAGAACTGCTGGGCCAGGGACGACTGTGGGAATTATTAAGCCCGCCCCGCGAAACCATGCCCCAACCGGACAGCGTGGTTGATGAAATTGTCGATGCCGTGAAGGAACTGTCCCAGAACCGCACGGGGGCATTGCTTATCCTAGAGGTGGACAAACCCATCGACGAGCGCGACTTTTCGGTGCCGGGGGTGCGGCTGAATGCGGAGGTCTCCAAGGAACTGATTCAGACCATTTTTCAGACCACCACCCTGCTCCACGATGGAGCCATGCTGATTCGGGGATCGCGCATTCTCGCTGCCGGGGTCATTTTGCCCATCTCTGAGCGAGTGGCTTCGCGCCAGTTGGGTACCCGCCACCGGGCTGCCATGGGCATCACCGAACGGGTTGATCACTGCATCTGCGTGGTAGTGTCCGAGGAAACGGGCTCGATTTCCTTGGCAGAGGGCGGTATTCTAGATCGGCCTCTCACCAGCAGCCGCCTGCGGAGTATCCTCAATACCAAGTTCTCCAAAACCGGAGATCGTGAGGCCGTGGCTCCCCAACTTCGCACCCTGGGACGGCGGCTCAGCAGTCAGGCGTTGGCCTTTTTCCTGCGGTTCTTTCGTCCGTCATCATCGTCTCCCCGAGAGAAAAAATGACCCCCAAACCCCTTGTCCCCTATGCCCTTCCCACCGATTTGAGTCCTGATCGACTCCCTCACCACGTAGCCGTCATCATGGATGGTAATGGGCGCTGGGCCAAGCGACGGGGGCTGCCCCGAATTATGGGCCATCGGCGCGGGGTCGATACCTTGAAAACCTTGTTACGCGCCTGTCGAGACTGGGGTATCGGTGCCCTGACAGCCTATGCCTTCTCCACGGAAAACTGGGGCCGGCCCCTAGAGGAAGTGGACTTTTTGATGGCCCTGTTTGAACGGGTGCTGCGCCAGGAATTGATGGAAATGATGGCTGAGAATGTCCGAATTCGCTTTGTGGGCAACCTTGCCGCTCTGCCCACCTCACTACAGGCTGAAATTGATCAGGCCATGGTGAAAACCCAAGACAACCAAGGTATTGAATTTACAGTGGCCACCAACTATGGTGGACGCCAGGAAATTGTAGAGGCTTGTCGTCGGTTGGCAGATCGAGTACAGCAGGGCGACCTGCAACCCAGCGACATATCCGAGGAACTCTTTAGCCAAAACCTCTATACCGCCGGTCTCCGTGATCCCGACCTGCTGATTCGCACCAGCGGCGAAATGCGGATTAGCAACTTTCTGCTGTGGCAGTTGGCCTACGCTGAGATTTACGTGACCGAAGCCCTCTGGCCTGACTTCGACCTGTCCGAGTTCCATCAAGCTCTCATGGCTTACCAAGGGCGAGATCGACGCTTTGGCAAGGTCAAGGCCTAGGTAGCGGGCTAGGGGCAGCGCGGCAAGTCGATTCAATCCAACGGTCAGCCCCCGTAGGACTACCCTTCCCTGTAAACACAGGATCTTTGTATGATGAAAGCATGAAGCACAACTATCCGGCAGTCGCCACACTCCACTGCCTTGCCTTTGACCACTTTTCTGCGGCCCTCAGCCCAGCATAACCCTGGCCTGCTGAGCCTTCTGGCTCGACCGTTTTTCATTCGGTATTCCGGTGGATAAAGGTAGGCGTCTACTTCGCCACTGCCGATAGGTTTGTCCGTACCGTCGTTCCCTGTGGGTGGTGGTCAGCTATGAAAAGACGCTGTCTTCCCTGTTACCTCATTGTTCGTAATGTTGCCATCCTCCTGATGGCGACCACTGGCCTAGTCTTAATATCCGCCGATCTGCAAACAAGGGCCAATCGTCCTGACGGCAAGGTCTTGGCCCTCAGGCAACTGATGGTCTATCAGATTCTCAGTCGCCTAGATTCGGAATAGCGCCCCTGCCCTGCCCGACCCGACCACCCCTCTGATACCGCCAACAACCGAGGACAAGCGGCACCAGCCCCATGCTCATCGGGGAAATCCATCGGGCTATTTGGTGGAAAAGTTCGCTAGAATAGACGCACTCAAGTTTTCGGACTTGGGTTCCTTTAGCAGAAATGTCTAGGGAGGTGGGTCAACGCCCACTTTTTTATTGCCCATTTATGTTGTGGCTCGCGGTCACGGTAGTCTTCGAGCCTTACGGCCCTAGGTCTGCCGCCCCCATGCTGATGAATCCTGCGCTTTCCCCTATGGCCCATCCTTTAATTCCCCAGGTACTTAACCTTGCCGCCCCTGTTGCCGAGCAACTAGGCCTTGAGGTGGTAGAAGCCGTGTTCCAAACCAACCAGTCGCCACCTGTGTTGCGCATTGATGTGCGAAGCCTGGAAAACGAAGACACGGGCCTAGAAGACTGCGAAAAGATGAGCCAAGCCCTAGAGGAGGTGCTGGACAGTTCCGAGCTTATCCCTGATGCCTACGTCCTAGAAGTGTCAAGCCCAGGGGTATCCTCCGATCTCTCTACCGACCGAGATTTTATTGTGTTTAAGGGGTTCATGGTGGAGGTTCGTTTGGCAGAACCCCATCGGGGTAAGCAAACCTGGGTAGGCCAACTGCTGCGTCGGGATGATGCCGCTGTGGTGATCAGCCAGCGGGGCAAGCCCATCACCCTACCCCGCAACAACGTGATTGCCGTAGAACTCAGTAACGAAAGCCCCGATTAATCTTTTGCCCGTGGCCCACCACTCGTCCTGGAATCTTGATTAACCGTGGCACCCACGCTCAACCATTCATAACGTCAAAAGGAAACGCTCTTATGTCGCTGGTGAACTTACCTAACCTCCAGGAAATGATCGACACCATTAGTCGAGAAAAGAACCTGCCCAAACACGCCGTAGAAAATGCCCTGTGTGAGGCACTGCTAAAAGGCTATGAGCGCTACCGCCGCACCCAACAAATGGGCGTCCATTTCGATGAGGAGTATTTCGACAACTTCGACATTGAACTCGATGTCGATGACTATGGCGAGCAAGGGTTCCGGGTGCTGGCCACCAAAACTATCGTCGAAGAAGTCACCAGCCAGGATCACCAGATTGCCCTAGATGAAGTGCGCGAAGTAGCCCCCGAAGCCCAGGCTGGCGATACCGTGGTGCTAGATGTCACCCCCGATCAAGGCGACTTTGGCCGCATGGCAGCCATTCAAACCAAGCAGGTGTTGGCTCAAAAGCTACGGGATCAGCAGCGAAAACTCATTCAAGAAGAGTTTCAGGATCTCGAAGGGGCGATTCTAAATGCGCGGGTGGTGCGGTTCGAGCGGCAGTCCGTCATCATGGCGGTCAGCAGCGGCGTAGGTAGCCAGAACGAAGTAGAGGCGGAACTCCTGAAGCGGGATCAGCTCCCCAACGACAACTACCGCGCCAACGCCACCTTCCGGGTTGCCCTCAAAAAAGTGTCCGAAGGTTCCCACCGGGGGCCGCAGTTGTTGGTATCTCGCGCCGATGCCGCCCTGGTAGTGGAACTGTTCACCAACGAAGTGCCCGAAATCGAAGACGAAATCGTGCGTATTGTGGCCGTGGCCCGCGAGGCTAACCCGCCCTCCCGTTCCGTTGGCCCCCGCACCAAAATTGCTGTGGATACCCTAGAACGGGACGTGGATCCCGTCGGAGCCTGTATCGGCGCTCGGGGATCACGGATTCAGGTGGTGGTCAACGAACTGCGCGGTGAAAAAATCGACGTAATTCGCTGGTCGCCTGATCCTGCCACCTACATTTCCAACGCCCTCAGCCCCGCCCGCGTGGATGAAGTGCGCCTAGTGAACCCTGACGAACGTCAGGCTCATGTGCTGGTGCCGGAAGATCAGCTCAGCCTGGCCATCGGTAAAGAGGGTCAAAACGTTCGCCTTGCCGCCCGACTCACCGGATGGAAGATTGACATTAAGGATGCGGGCAAGTACGACTACGAAGCCGAAGATCGGAAACTTGCGGAGCTACAAGCCGCCCGCGAAGCCGCTGAAGCCGAAGCCAAAGCCAAAGCCGCCGAAGCCGAAGCCAAAGCCGCCGCCGCCCGAGCCGCTCGCGAAGCCAAAATGGCCGCCATCGCCGCCGCCGCCGCCGAAGTCGAAGCCGAACTGGAGGCTGGATACCTCAGCCTAGAAGAGGAATCGGTATCCCCCACCGTGGCTAACGCCACCGCCACCGGTGCCATAGATGACACCCATGGGAATGGGGCAACCACCGACGAGGATATGACGAAGGCAACCGAGGAGGAATAGACCCACTAGAACCTCGCCGCTACGTGGTGGATTGACTCAGGATGCTCTCAATTGAGATACCGTAGGAGCAAGCGAGAACAGATATAGCTGCTATCGTGGGGATGTATCACAAATCTGGTACCTTCTCCCCATGCCCCCCAACCATAGACGCTGTGTGAGTTGTCGGCGAGTTGCCCCCAAGGCTGAGTTTTGGCGGGTGGTGCGTCTGGCCAATACCACCATGATTAGTCTAGATCAGGGCATGGGGCGTTCCGCCTATCTCTGTCCCCAGACCGATTGTCTGCGCCTCGCCCAACGCAAAAACCGCCTGGGACGAGCACTCAAGGTGCCTATTCCCGACAGTCTATGGCCCTTACTTTGGCAGCGTCTAGATCCGGCGATCTGCCCAAACCTCCTAATCCCCCAGGCTGCACGCGGTAGCCTGTCCAAGTGAGGGTAGGACGCGCAGGCTGAATTGGGCATACTAGAGAATGCTTGGGAAGGTCATCGCCTGTTCTTCCTAGATCTGGGGAAAGCCTAGGAAGGATAGGCGGGATAGGCGATAGTCAAGGGCTCTGGGAACTGATTACACTGGGGGAGGAGAGATTCACAGCCTAGGAACACACCACTGGAGCAGGGAATCTTGCCCGTCCCACCCCACAAATCGGTAAACTTGATTAGGTGCCCCAGAGAGTATCTAGCTTTGGTTTACAATGCCTTGCTAGGCTAACGTATGCGTCAGAATGGTTTTGATGTCGTTGTGTTGGACGAAGCAGGTTGGCTTTATGGACTAATTTTCTTGACTAGCGTAGGGAGAACTGGATGAACGGCAAAGTCAGAATTTACGAATTGTCGAAGGAACTGGATTTGGAGAACAAGGATATTTTGGTGATCTGTGATCGCCTTGACATTGCCGTGAAAAGTCACAGCAGCACCATCGATGACTCCCAGGCAGAGCAGATTCGCTCGGAAGCCCAGAAAATGAGGCAGAGCAGTGGTGCCGCTCGTCCCACCCGTCCTCGTCCTAGCCCAGTTAAAAGTAGCAGTCGGCCAGAACAAAAGCAGCAAATTCTAGAAATTCGTCGCCATCGGGTGACGCCCAAACCCGAGCGCCCCACCGAGGGTGGCCATAGTCAAAGCGATGCCGCTGCCCCACCTAGGCCCGTCCGCCCCACCGGAGACTCCCCAGAAAAGCCCAGTAGTCGGCCCGTTAGCCCAGATTCCAGCGATGGCGGTCGTCCCGAGGAACGTAAGCCCCGCCCGGTCATTTCTCCAAATCGACCAGCGGCGGTGTCTGCCCCAGTAGCCCCCGTCAGCAAAGAAAGCGACCAAGCCCCCGCCGCCAACCCACCTATGACCGAGGCCCCTGCTGTGGCCCCTCGCCCTAAACTGGCTGGCCCTCCTAGTCGGGTGGCCGCTAGTGCGGAGGCTGCCCCAAGCGCTAGAACCGGAGACAGTCCCCGTCCCAGCCGTCCCGTGATCAAGCGCACCGAGGCGCGCGATGGCGACGAGGGTTCCGTGCGTCCCACCATTCCCATTCGAGAGGTGGATGAGGACGAAAGCGTCAATGTTCCTCGCCTGAAGCCTAAGCCTAAGCTGCGTCGTCCCGATGCACCACCTACCCCTACCAAGGAAACTGCCGCCAAGGGCAGCGCCGAAAGCAGCGACGATTCCATTTCAGTGATCGGCGTCGATCCCCTCGATCTAGAAAGTCGTTTGCGGCGTCCCTCCCCGCCTCGCCACAAGCGCAAGGAACGGGAAGACGAAGACGATGAAATGGAAATGCGCGAAAAGGCAGGCAAGGTCAGCAAGACCAAGCGTCGCGGCCAAGCCGTCTTGGAAGACGAGGACGAAGATCTCGATGCCCTAGGCGATGAACTAGAGGGCGAAGAGCAGTCCACCGAGGCCATGAACCTCAGTGTGTCCCTGGCCCGCCCGCCCAAGCCCAAGAGCGCCAGCAGCGGCAAGCCGTCTGCTCCCACGGTGAAGAGCCATCGCCCCCAACACCGGGACAGCAGCGGCGGTGGTCGTGGACGACGAGATCGGCGGGAAGCGGCTCCGAAACAGGAGCGGCCTGAAATGATTGTGCTCACCGAAGGGCTGACCGTGCATGAGCTGGCCGAGCAAATCATGGTGCCCGATACCGAGCTGATCAAGTCCCTGTTCTTCAAGGGCATTGCTGCCAACATCAACCAAACCCTCGACATTGAAACCGCCAAGATGGTGGCCGAAGAGTTTGATGTGGTTGTCGAAACCGAAGCTGCCCAATCTGAGGCCAAGAAGGTCACGGAAATGATCGACGCGGAGGACTTAGAAAACCTCCAGCGTCGGCCTCCGGTGGTCACCATCATGGGCCACGTAGACCACGGGAAAACCACCCTGCTCGACTCCATCCGCAAAACCAAGGTGGCCCAGGGCGAAGCGGGCGGCATCACCCAGCACATTGGGGCTTACCACGTCGATGTGGAGCACGCCGGACAGTCGCACCAGATTGTCTTCCTGGATACCCCCGGCCACGAAGCCTTCACCGCTATGCGGGCAAGGGGTACCCGAGTTACCGACATCGCCATTTTGGTGGTGGCCGCTGATGACGGGGTGCGACCTCAAACCATTGAGGCCATCAGCCACGCCAAGGCCGCTGAGGTGCCGCTGATCGTGGCTATTAACAAGGTAGATAAAGAAACCGCCAACCCCGACCGGGTGAAGCAGGAACTGATGGAGTACAGCCTAGTACCCGAGGAATGGGGCGGCGACACCATCATGGTGCCCGTTAGCGCCCTCTCCGGCGAAAACCTAGATACCCTGCTGGAAATGATTGTGCTGGTGGCCGAGGTGGAAGACCTTCAGGCCAACCCCGACCGTCGGGCACGGGGCACGGTAATCGAAGCCAACCTAGACAAAGCCCGTGGCCCTGTGGCCACCCTGCTGGTGCAGAACGGCACTCTGAAGGTGGGCGATTCCCTGGTGGCTGGCCCCGTGCTAGGTAAAGTGCGGGCCATGCTCGACGACCGACTACAGCGGGTAGACAAGGCAACCCCCTCCTTTGCGGTGGAGGTGCTAGGTCTGAACGATGTACCCGCCGCTGGGGACGAATTTGAGGTCTATCCCGATGAGAAAACGGCGCGGGCGGTGGCCGACAAGCGCATGTCCGAACAGCGCATGTCTCGCCTCCAGCAGGCTATGGCCTCTCGCCGGGTGACACTGAACACCATCTCCGCCCAAGTCCAGGAAGGGGATCTGAAGGATCTCAACCTACTGCTGAAGGCCGACGTACAGGGTTCCATCGAGGCTATCCTCGCCGCCCTGCAACAATTGCCTCAGAATGAGGTACAGATTCGGGTGCTGCTGGCCGCTCCGGGCGAAATTAGCGAAACCGACGTTGACCTGGCTGCCGCCAGCGGTGCTGTGATTGTCGGCTTTAACACCACCCTAGCCCCCGGTGCCCGTCAGTCGGCGGATCGCCTAGGCGTAGACGTGCGAGACTACGACGTGATCTACAACCTGCTAGACGACATTCAAGGAGCCATGGAAGGTCTGCTTGACCCAGAAATGGTCGAAGAGACCCTGGGCCAAGTGGAGGTACGAGCTGTCTTCCCCGTCCGCAAGGGCGCTGTGGCAGGTTGCTATGTGCTGTCGGGTAAAGTAACCCGCAACTGCAACCTACGGGTGGTGCGCGGTGGTGAAGTGGTCTACACGGGCAAACTCGACTCCCTCAAGCGGATGAAAGAGGACTCCAAGGAAGTGGCCTCTGGGTTCGAGTGCGGCATCGGCATCGACAACTTCAGCGACTGGAAGGAGAGCGACATCATCGACGCCTTCCGCATGGTGACCAAGCGCCGTACCTTAGCAATGACCTAGACCTATGGCTACCCACCGCTACGACCCGTACCTTTGGGTACACCTTGCTGGCATTGCCACCGTGCCTCTATGGCTGGCGATCTGTGCTTTGGGTTTAGCGGTGGGATCGCCCCGATGGCCGAGTGTAGAGTTAGCCCTGCTGACTCTGCTAGGGGTTTCCCCCGTGTTGTGGATGCAGCTTGGGCGACCTTTCTACATCTTTAGTCTGCTAGCGCTAACCCTAAAACCTACCGCCCTGAGTGACGATCAGCGGCGTATGCTTACCCTCTTCCAGCAATGGTGGGTACGGGGTTTGGCCATCGCGGCCCCATTACCCCTGGTGTGGCTGCTCTGGGAAATTTACCCTAGGGCGGTTGTGGCTTCGGATATCACCCCCTTTGCCCCCTGGGGTCGCCTGGGAGGGCTAGCGGTGGCGGCGGGATCCTTCGCCATGGCCAACCTGTTTCTCCAGGTGCCTGTCAGCGTTCTTGCTGTCCTGGCCACCTCCGACAAACGGTTTAAGCGCACCGCTCCCTATTCTCTCGATGAAATCAAGGCCCACTTTACCCAGGTAGGCATTCCCCTCAATCGTCTGCTGCCTGAGGTGCTGCCGCCCGATGGTGCAATATCTGCGGGCCAGGATTCCACGGCTCAGGAGGCCCTTGTCCAAGACGCCCTTGGCCAAGACCCAGCGCAGCAAAACCAGGAGGTTACCGAGGCAGAATTTACCGATTCAGAGGTCGAAACTACGCTGAATCTACCGCAGGGGATAGAGCCAGAAACCACGATGGAGGACGTTCAGGTTCAGGCTGAGGTACTGCAAGCTCAAGCCGATCACCCTGAAATTTGGGATCAGCAGGAGGATATGGCGCAGTCGGTTGGTGCGGCAGAGGTGGCGGCGGCACTGTGGGACAGCGAAGAGAGGGGCGATTCCCTGACTTCCAATGCTGAAACTGAGACATCGGCTGACGCTGAGGCTAAAGCCGAAGTGGGTATTGAAGCCACTGACGTAGATGTTGAAGCGCTTGACGTGGACAATGAAGTTATCGGGCACATCACCCTTGATGCCTTGGCTGAGGGTGATGCATTGGAGAGTCAGGAATTGTCAGGTGCCGAGATCGAAACCTCTGAAACAACTGTCGAAGTGCTTGAAGACGTTGCTGAAACCTCGGTTTCTGATCTTGGAGGCGTTGCTGAAGATTCGGTTGCTGAATCCCCAGTCTCCGAAACCTGGGATCATGCAGGTGAGGGTTGGGATCAGACAAACCGCGATTGGGATCAAGACAAGAACTGGGAAGTCTCGACGGACTCTAGCAAGGAAACCATCGTTGAGGTGGCTGTGGTGCGGATATCCGACCCCTCCTAGGTTTTGCCCCAGATCTTAGCTCTTTGGAGGCTGAATTGTGGCCCCAAGCACAATGGCCCTTGGGAAACTTGCGCTATCTTAAGCCTATAGCCCTTGCGCCAACGGGTCAAAGTTCAGCGGTACCGCCCACCCTGACGCCGACCTCATCTCCTTTCGGTGCAGTGTTTGAGTTTGTTTGTGTTGATTGACCTAAGACGTTGTTGAGGCAGCTATGGCAGTATCTCGTTCTGCGGATTCTCGCGCCCTTTCCGATCACGCCCAGATTTGGAGCAGCCTACGATCTGCGATTGCCAGCAGCTCCGGCTTTAGAAGCTGGAAGGGTGAGCTTTCTGAGGTTGAAACGGATAGCGTTTCCCTAGACTATCTTGTGCGCCGCTATCTGCGCGAAACCCTGGAGACCCTGGCCTACTAGGTGTTGTTCCTAGAGATTTCCAAAATCCTTTCTAAGTCGTTCTATCTCAGACAGTCGCAGCCAAGCTGTGACTGTTTTGTATCTTATGGCCCTAGCCAGGAAGGCTATAGTAGGCTCAGTACAAGGAACCTCTGCCATGATTAAGCTCCAGCCCTGGCAATGGATCGTATTGGCCCTGCCACCCCTGGCCATTGTGGGGTTCATCGTATCGGCGGCGGGGGTACAAATCCACTCCTGGGGCGTTAGCTGGATCTGGGCCATTGTGGCCGTGGTGCTGGTGGCTTGGCGGTGGCTGTTGGCTCGCTGGCTCAAGCCCCTACGACAACCCATGGCCGACGCCCTCAAGCAGGCGGAAGAGGATTTAGAGGCAGCGGTAGAAGCGGCAACACCCAATACCTCCATAGGTTCCGAGGCAGAGGCAGCTTTAGAGAGAATTTTGGAGCAGGCCCAATTGGATCCACCCGTTTGGGAAGACTGGAACCCCTTTTGGGAGCGCTGTCGAGAGGTGGTGACGGCGGTGGCCCATGCCTATCATCCAGAGGTGAAGTATCCCCTGCTGAATATCTACGTGCCTGACGCCTACGGGCTGCTGCGGGGCACCGTGGACGAAATGGATCGCTGGATGGATCAGCTATCCCCGGTGTTAGGCCAGGTGACGGTGGGTCAGGCCGTGCAGGGCTATGAGGTCTATCGCAAGCTGGAGCCTGTGGCTGGCAAACTTTGGAAAGCCTGGGGTTGGGCACAGTGGTTCCTAAACCCCGCCGCCGCCGCCGCCCGCACCCTCAGCCAACCCGCCAGCAACGTGGCCAATCAGCAGCTTTTGGGCAACCTCAGTCTCTTGCTGCGGGAAGCCGCCCTGCGTAACCTCTACCGTCAGGCAGTGGCCCTCTACAGTGGGCAGTTGCCGGAAATGCCCCTACCTGCGGACAAAGTTTCTGCCCTCCCCCAGGTGAAAACCCAAACCCTGCGGGAGATCCTCGACCAGGCAGAACCCGTGGACACCTTGGCCGAAAAGCCCTTGAATTTACTGCTGGTAGGGCGCACCGGAGCGGGTAAAAGCAGCGTCATCAACACCCTGTTTGAGGCCGATCTGGCGGAGGTGGATGTGCTGCCCAGCACCGATGCCATTCGCACCTACCACTGGCAATCCGATGGTGGGGAAACGCTTACCCTGTGGGATTCCCCCGGCTACGAGCAGGCCGACCGGGAAGACTACCGCGAGGCCCTGCTAGACTGTGCCCATCAATCAGATTTACTGCTGCTGGTCACCCCGGCCCTCGATCCGGCCCTGCAAATGGATGCGGACTTGCTCAACGATATTCGGGCGGCGGTGCCCGACCTCAGCACCATTGCCATCGTTACCCAGGTGGATCGACTGCGGCCCCTGCGGGAATGGGATCCTCCCTACGACTGGCAGTGGGGGACTCGGCCCAAGGAAACTTCCATTCGGGAAGCCACCCAATACCGCCAAACCCAACTGGGGGAACTTTGCAACCGGGTGCTGCCCCTGGTGACCTCCGACCAAGCTAGTGGCCGATCCGCCTGGAATGCCGAGGCCCTGGCCGCTACCCTACTGGAGCAGATCGATCCCACCCAGGAACTTCGCCTTGCCCGATTTTTGCGGGATCGGGATTCTAAGGTAATCGCCGCCGCCCGCCTCATTGAACGCTATCGCCTGCAAATGAGCACCGCCCAGGGGCTAACGGCGTTCCTCAAAAGTCCTGTCCTTCAGTTTTTGGCCACCCTCACCACTGGCACCCCCACCCTGGCCTACCTTTTGGCAGAACAAATTCCCATCGAACAACTCCCTGTCGTTATCGGCAAACTCCAACTCGCCTACGACCTCTACAAAGTGGTTGCCCCAGCGGGGGTACCGCTTGATTTACTCTCCCTCTGGCCGCTGCTGCTGGAACACAACCACCACCCCGACCGCGCCGCCTGGGCCTTTGGTCACGCCATGGTGGAATACTGGACACAGTCCCTCACCGCTGACCAAACCCGCCAGCGCATCGACCATTACCTGGCCCAGTTTGAAGCTGCACATTTCAAACGCTAACCCTGAGATCCCAAACAACATTAAGCCCAGTGACCGTAGTGGATTCGCGTGAGTGCATCCTGCCCGGTCTCCCCTATACCCTCTGCGCCCCAATCCAAGAAAACGGCTATGATTGGAGCGTTATCTTACACGATTCGCCATGGCCATGCCGGGTTCTGCGCAACCCCTAAGGATATGGTGGTCTAAGGTCTCCTTAGCCAAGCCCACGCTCCGACCACGGGAGCACATGCGCCAAATTCGCTACGGCAGTCTAGTGCTGGCGGGTGGGCTTTCTCTTAGCTTGATCAGTCATCCGTTGGTTTGGGCCAATCAGCGCTGGGGCACCGTCGTCTATGTCAACACGCCACCGGGCTATGCCCTCAATAGTCGCTGGGGGCCAGGAACAAACTTTGGTGTACATACCAAAACTCGGCGGGGGTGTCCCTTAGAGCTCTCTGGTGTCAGCCGCCAAGGCTGGCTACAGCTCACCAACGGTACCTGGGTAGCAGGAAACTGGGTAACGACAGCCCCCCGTGAGCGAATAGCTTGCATTAGTACTCCGACCATTCAGCGGGTCGCCATCGTCTCTACTCCCCCTGGATATGGCCTCAATATCCGCACTGGCCCTGGCACCGGCTATGCCCGTGTAGGGCAATATGTCCATGGAACCCGTGTACCCTTTACCGGACGTTTTAGTGGCGGATGGACAGAACTTATTGACGGCAAATGGGTAGATAGCAACTATTTACAGTTTGCTGAAGGGCAAGGCCCCCCAACAACGCCTACCCCACCCACCCCTGATCCCAATGTCCAGGATCTCCAGCGGCGGCTTAAGCAACTTGGCTATCTACCCGCCGAATTTGCAGTCAATGGCCTATACGATCTGCAAACTCAGGCGGCTGTACGCGAATTTCAGCGGGCCAACGGACTGCCCATAACCGGCATTGTAGATGCAGCCACTTGGCAGGCTCTTTACAATGCCACATCACCTCGTCCACCCATAGAAAATCGTCAAATGCGGGTAAACGCCCATGATGTAGGCCGTGCCGATGTCTACGCAGGGCCGGGGCCAGAATACGAACGACTAGGCACCTTTGTAAACGGCACCATCGTCACAACCACGGGCAAAGTCATTGGCAACTGGACAGAGACCCAGGGCGGCAGATGGATTTTTACGGCTTGGCTGGAGCCAATTTAGGGCGCTAACTCGGCTGCAGGCCGTAGACCATACAGGTTACAAGGGCCGCTCACCGCCGACAAATCACCGCCGATAGGTTGATCCATTAATCCACCACCCGCAGGCGTCCTTGGCTGAGGGCCTCATAAACACGATTGATGAGATCTGCATCGGTGGGACTCAGGTCACGCTTGGTAAACATGGCCATAATCATCTGCTGGTCACGGCGCGTGAGGCGGCGAGACGCAAACATTTGCTCAACGGCTCGTTCCAGGGTAGACATGGGGCGCACTCTGATTGACAGCAACGGAAACACATGAACGCTAAAGACATAAACACCAATGAGGGTGACACTGACCTCAGGCAAGGCGCACCTACCATAACTTCAGCCAAGAGGTGTTTACCGCAACTTCATCCTATCGGTAGCCAACCCGATACAACATCGGCAAGATAACCTAAAGCCCTATAAACAAAGATGCATTTCTTACTCATATATCAGTATTTTTGTCGATTAAAGTGGAAATTCTTAGGTTGTATCGCTGTTTACTAAAACACCGCCTTTAGCAGGCCTTCAGCGCTTCTCATGGCCAGAAGCAGGCTTCTCCCATCCGATTTCCAGGAGCTTGCCTGAGTTTTACGTAAAATTTACAACTCTGTCACCATCGTCGCTCCCGTCATCGTCAGAGCAGATTTCCTAGAACGAGCCTGTGACAAAGTTTAGTTTCGTGTGCTATTGTAAAGACACCTAAAGAGATTCTCATCTTTCTAGGAATACATTCAATTAACCTACGGACTAATACATCATGACGACGACTCTACAGCGGCGCGAGAGCGCCAACCTGTGGGAGCAGTTCTGTCAGTGGGTCACCAGCACCGAAAACCGCCTGTACATTGGCTGGTTCGGCGTGCTGATGATCCCCACTCTCCTCGCTGCTA
>QLAH01000266.1_pt1 | contig 36840 bp, 38 predicted proteins | sample 4693081 | NCBI WGS metagenome assembly QLAH01 (sample SAMN09425401, study PRJNA476045) | Lake water metagenome, whole genome shotgun sequencing project. | reverse complement strand
GTTGTGCATCGGCTGCGCTCCCTCCATTGCCACAAAACTGAACTTTATGCCCGTTTTTAAATGCAAGGGTAACAGCATCTACTATCAACTCCAACTGTTCAAGAATATTTGGATTATTGAGTAAATCTTGTTTTACCTGAATGGATTCTTGTATAATCGACCGGATTTGATTCGTCATAATCGGTTATTTATTTTGCAAGATCAATGATGGCATTGGCCAATTGATCCCATTGGTATTTCTTCTTTTCTCTGCGAAGGTGGGGTAAAAAATAATCCTCACCTAACAAATATAATTGTTCAATTTGGGCTGCAATGCTTTCTGGTGTAGGATTGGCTACCAATCCACTTTGATCGGCTTCAATCATATCTGGTAATGCGCCTACATTGGTTACTAACATGGGCTTCTCAAAATGATAGGCCAATGGGGTAACACCACTTTGTGTGGCATTTCTGTAAGGCTGTATCACAAAATCACAGGCATTTAAATAATACTGCACTTGGTCATGTGGGATAAATTCTGTGAAGGAATAAATCAGGTGCTGAATTCCTAGTGAATCAATTAGTAATTTATAGTTTTCTTCTCCTTCATAAAATTCACCCGCAATCAATAATTTAATGGGAGCTTTCTGGGATGCTTGATTTTTTGTTGCTACTATTTTTAGGGCTTCTAATAAAAGATCTAACCCTTTATACTTTCTAATAAAGCCAAAAAACAAAATGATGTTTTCATCAGTTGGAAGTCCTAAATGAATTCTAGCAGCTTCTTTTGGCATGATGTTCCCAAAGCTATCGTACAAAGGATGCGAACAAGTAATCGCTTTTTTTTGTGTGAAGCTTCTCAGGTCTTGCTGTACTTTGTTGCTCATGGTAATAAACCCATCCACAGCACCAATAAAATATTTAGTGAACCAATAATCTCCGAATCTTTTTTCATGCGGAATTACATTGTCTGCAATGCAAATCACTTTAGACAACCCATTCCATCGAATGATTCGTAAAATGGTACCCAAGCAAGGCCCCATGAATGGAAGCCAAAATCGAACTAGTACAATGGGTGCTTTTGCTTTTGCAATTTTGAGTCCCATCCAAATCCAGTTGAATGGATTGATCGAATTGATGCTCACATGAATAGTCAAGTCGGTAGGGGCTGGATCATTACTGTACTGCGATTTACCAGGAAACAAGAAGGACGGGTACTGTAGCGAAAAAGTATAAATCGTTACTTTAAAACCTTGTTGCTGAAATTGTCTGGCTAATCTTTCATTAAAAGAAGCAATGCCTCCACTTCTAAATGGCCAAGTGGTTCCAATTACAATCAGCTCTTTTTCCATGCTAAACAATTAAGCTTCTTCCAGTCCTAATTTCTCTTCTATTAAGTAGACATTTCTTTCTGATGCGTTTCTAGCCACTAATTCAGCTACGAATCCAGTCAAGAACAACTGCATACCAATAATCATCACAGCCAAAGCGATATAAAAAGCAGGCTTATTGGTGATGCCCACTTCAGGGTCCAATATTTTTGCTACCATTAAATAGCCACTGGTTAAGAAACCTATCAAGAAGGCCAATGTGCCATACAAGCCAAAAAATTGCATAGGCTTCTTGCCAAATTTACCTAAGAACATAATAGTGCCTAAATCGAGGAACCCATTGATGAATCGGTCCCAGCCAAATTTAGTGGTGCCGTATTTTCTAGGTCTATGTTCTACTATTTTCTCTCCAATTTTTCTAAAGCCACTCCATTTAGCCAACACTGGAATATAGCGGTGCATTTCACCAAATACTTCAATGCATTTGACCACTTTTCTTTTGTAAGCTTTTAATCCACAATTGAAATCATGTAGTTTGATGCCTGAACTTTTTCTTGCTACAGCGTTGAATAATTTGGAGGGAATATTTTTGGTTAAAGTATTATCGTAGCGTATTTTTTTCCAACCACTTACCATATCAAATCCATCTTCCACAATCATTTGATACAAGGCAGGAATTTCATCAGGAGAATCTTGCATATCTGCATCCATGGTAATGATTACATCTCCTTGGGCTGCTTTAAAGCCTTCGTTTAATGCAGCAGACTTGCCATAATTCCTTTGAAATTTAATCCCTTTTATATTTGGATTCTCAGCTGCAATGGTTTGAATAACTTTCCAACTATCATCCCGGCTACCATCGTCTATTAGTAATACCTCATAGGTATAACCGTGTTGATCAACAACCGATTTAATCCAACTACATAATTCAGGCAGTGATTCTTCTTCGTTATATAAGGGTACTACTATAGATAAATTCATGCAATATTATTGATCTTCAAATTTTTCTTCTTTACGAATCACTAAGGTAAGCAACAATGATTTTACAAAATCCCAAATAAGTCCTAAACCAGTGCCCATCAAGATTTCCTTTAATCCAGTTTGCTTCATGCTTTCAGCAGAAGAAGCCATGGTTTTTTCAATATCTTCTTCAGCAGCACCAAATTTCTCCATCATTGCCCTTGTTTTTTCTAAACCTATTTGAGCAGATTTCTCAGTTAATGTTTGGTCAATTAAATTATATAACACATAAGTAGCAATAGCAATGATGACTGCTGCTACAGCGTATGCAAGGAAATTGAATTTTAATCCTTCTTGAAAATTAAGATAACCACCATTCAATTTTCTAACCGAAAATCCACCTATCAACAAAATAATGATCATGTAAGGGATAAATGTGCTTGCAAACATTACACTAGTGAATGTGCTAATATCTACAGCCCAACTTCCATACATTAATAAAACAGCGGTTAATCCGCAGATTACACCGTACTTAACTCCTTCGTTGATTAAATTTGCTTTCATGTTTGTTTAGTTAATAGTTAATTGACCGTTATTAATAGTAGCATACACTTTACCAGTTAATTCAATATTGGTAAACGCATTATTAAAGGATTTGCTTTTTATATGTTCTTTCTTTAATTCTGCTACCTGATTGCGATGGTAAATGGTTAACTCTGCCACTTCATTTTCAACAATATGAGTAGTAGGAAGGCCAAAAATATTACGGGCATTCAAAGAAAATAATTCAACCAACCGTTGATTGCTTAATTGGCCTAGTAAATGGTTTACTACACTAAAGGAACTTTCTAAGGCATTCATGCCAAAAGAAGCATATTCAAATTCGCAAATCTTGTGGTCCCAATCTTGCGGAAAATGATGGGAAGCAATACAGTCAACTACTCCATTAACCACCCCTTCGCGCAAAGCCATCATATCGGCCCTTGTTCTTAATGGTGGGTTAACTTTTAAGTAAGTATTATAGTCTTGTAAATCTTCGTCGCAAAAGAATAAATGATAGGGGGTAACACTGCAGGTTACTTTTAATCCCGCTTGTTTTGCAGCTGCAATTAAATCTAATGACTCCTTGGTAGTAATACCAGTGAAATGAATTTTAGAACCACTGTATTTTAACAAATCAAGGTCTCTTTTTAAAATGCTGATTTCTGCAATCGATGGTAAACCAGGCAAGCCTAATTGAGTAGAAATGACCCCCTCATTCATTAAGCCAGCACTTCCAATGCTTCTATCAATGGGCAGTTGTATCAGCACACCTTCGAATGCTTTCACATACTGTAATGCTTTTACAAATAAGCCAGCCGATTGAACCGGCAATAATCCATCCGAAAATGCAATGGCACCGCTATTGCGCATATCATACATTTCGGCTAATTCTTTGCCTTCTGTTTTTTGTGTAATGGCACCCAATGGATGAATATGAACAGGTAAGTGTTTAGACTGACCAGCAGCATACTCTACTAAGGATTTATTATCGGTAACAGGTTTGGTATTGGGCAAGGTAAATACCCTCGTGAATCCCCCAGCAGCAGCAGCAGCAGCACCCGAAGCAAAGCTTTCATTGAATTCAAAACCGGGGTCACCAAAATGCGCAAAACAATCTACCCAACCAGTAGATACTTGCAATCCTTCTTGGTTGATAATAGTGGCATTTTCATGCGATAAATTCGTACCTATTTGTTTAATGCGGTTGTTCTCAATTAATAGATCCAGTACTTGTCCGTTGTGAGGGGATTGGGGGTCGTTAATCAGCACCTGCTTCAGTAGAATGTTCATGCAGTAGTTGAAAATTTTATGCAATATAGCCTGAAAATTTCTTTTCACCCTATATTTGCACCCCATTCAATAAATGGGATCTAGTTCGGGACGTAGCGCAGCCCGGTAGCGCACACGTCTGGGGGGCGTGGGGTCGCAAGTTCAAATCTTGTCGTCCCGACTAAAAAAGCTCCGATCAATGTTGATCGGAGCTTTTATTTTAAGGCATCTACAAGTTTGTTGTCGTTTTCTAAAACTGCAAAACAGACTGTTGAATATCTAATTCTTCGGCCTAAACGAACGAATCGGTGGAGCTGGTTCTTTCTTCAATTCAATACCTTGAGTTGGCATTAAACGCAACGCTTCTTGCACCGCTTTTTCTAGCTGAGGGTCACGGCCTTCAATGATGGCTTTGGGGTCATGAAATACTTCAATATCTGGTGCAACGCCTTCTGCTTCCACTGCCCATTTACCATCCGTATCAAAGAAACCACCTCTAGGTGCAACCATTCTGCCACCATCAATAAATGGAGGCGTATCCCAAGTGCCCACTAAACCTCCCCAAGTTCTAGTGCCTACCAATGGCCCAATATTCATTTTCTTAAACATATAGGGGAGTAAGTCTCCACCTGAACCAGCATTCTCATTAATGATCATCACTTTGGGCCCCCAAATGCCCGCCATTGGTGTAGTAGATACTTTATTACCTTCTACTCGATTATTAAAATAGCCCTGTAATTTTCTGCTCATCACATCAATCATATAATCTGCAGCAGATCCACCGCCATTGTTTCTTTCATCAATGATGGCTCCTTTTTTGTCTTGCTGAGAAAAATAATAACGGTTAAAAGAAGTGTACCCAGGATCACCCGTATTCGGCACATATACATAAGCTAATTTGCCTCCGGATAATTCATCTACTTTTTTGCGATTGCTTTCAACCCAATGCCTTAAGCGCAATCCAGCTTCATTGGCAATGGGAACAACCGTCATTAATTGTGCACCTTCTAATGAAGGTTGGCTATTCACTTTGATCTTGATTTGTTTGTTGGCAGTGCCTTCAAACAAACTGAACAAATTCATAGAAGCGTCTAATTTTTTGCCTTCCACTTCTACTAAATAATCGCCTTCTTTTACTTTAATGCCAGGGCCACTTAATGGTGACTTTAATTCAGGATTCCAGTTTTCGCCAGTGTAAATTTTCTTGATTTTAAAGAAGCCATTTTCAATAGTATAATCAGCGCCCAATAATCCAACTGGGATAGCAGGTACGGAGGGATAATCGCCTCCGCTCACATAGGAATGTCCTACAGATACTTCACCGCTGATGATATCAATGATATAGTTTAAATCGGAGCGATGCTTTACGTGTTTTACCCAAGGTTGATACCAGCCAAAAATTTTATCCCAAGGAGCACCATGCACATTGTTCACGTATAAAAAGTCTCTCTGTAAACGCCAGCCTTCTTTGAATATTTGTTCTGCTTCTTTAGCGGGGTCTACATAAACGCGCATGCCTTCTGTAGAAAGTCTGCCATCACCGGGCCTAGGCGCAGCAAGGGTTCCATTCAAAAACCAGTTGGCACCAGAACGGTATAAAATATTTTTTCTATCTGCACTGTTCACCACATTCGCCACTGATTTTGCAAACTCTATACTCTTTTGGTCTTTAGTGGTGTACTTATATAAAGTTGATCCTTGGTTGGCCATTTCTTCTGTATAAAATACCGAACCATCAGGTCCAGCAATTAAGGAAGAATAGTTGCGCAGTGGTAAGTTGGCTGCCACAATTCGCTGCGCTAATCCATCAAAATCAATTTTTACTGAAACCGTTGAAGTACTTGCAGGCTTAGCAGTTTTTGCACTGGTATCAGCAGGATTTTTTACGGGTTCATCATCACTTTTAGGTTCAAAAGGAGATGGGGCGTCTTTGCTCAACACTGCAATATACAAAGCCCTATTTACGGGATAATTATAACTACTCATGTCTAACCAACCAGAAGCCAAACCATAATCGGTGCTCGCTAAAAAGTACAAGTATTTTCCACTTTCGTCCCATTGAGGATCAATGGCATCTGCCAAACCATCCGTAATTAATTTGCTTTGGCCCGTTTCAATTTGAAATACTTTGACAGCTTTAAATTGATTGTTTTGTTGTTGCACATATGCAATCCATTTACTGTCTGGAGACCAAACAGGTTTCATCGTTCTATTGGGATGCGCATATTTATCGGTATCTACTTTTTTATATGCACCTGTTTTTAAATCGATGTACCAAATGGTATAATCAGTGTCTACAAAAGCAATGTATTTGTTGTCGGGAGACCAAGCTGGTGTGAAATAAAATTTCTTATTTGGCATGGCAAATGTTTGCGCAGTTTGCAATCCAAATTGGTCTTTTACCGTTAATTGGTATTCCCCATTTTCATCGGAGAACCAAGCAATTTTTTGACCATCAGGAGACCAAATAGGCGCTCTATCTGCTGTACCAGTAGAGTTGCTGATATTTTTCCAGTCACCATTTTCTTTTGGTACGGTAAAAATTTCACCCCTGCTTTCAAATACTGCACGTTTACCAGAAGGAGATAATTGTGGGTTGGATAAATTGGCTGCGGTTAAATTATTCCATCTCGGTCTTCCCCAATTTAAATCTGCTTTTACAGCAATATTTAATTGAGTCGTTTTTTGTGTAGCAATATCATAACTATGTAAATACCCCGCTTGTTCAAAAATTAATTTGTTGTTGCTGGCCGATACATTCTTTATATCAAAGTCTTTGAAGAAAGTAATTTGTTTTTGTGTTTTGGTTTTAGGATCGTAAGACCAAATATTGTTAATGAAATCTTGCTCCGATAAAAAATACAAAATACCATTGTTCCAAGTAGGAGCGGTATGTCTTTCTTTATTGCCCTGTACCGTTTTAGTTGTTTCAAATGTTTTTAAATTAAATAGCCATATAGGTTGAGCTTGGCCGCCGCGATAGTTACGCCACTCTGGATCCCAAAAACTATAGGGTTGAAAAGCCATGGTAGCTCCATCATTCGAAATACTCCCTACAAATCCAAATGGTAATGGTAATGCTTCAGGTGTGCCCCCATTTACAGATACTTTGAAAAATTTAGTATTCACCGTAGGATAGCCTTCTCTGCTAGAAGTAAAGTAAACTGAATTGCCATCGGGCATCCAACCTTGTGTAATATCGGGGCCGGGGTGCCAGGTTAATCTTTTTGGATCTCCCCCTTCAATAGGAACTATATACACATCTGTATTTCCATCATACTGACCACTAAACGACACCCATTTACCATTGGGGCTAATTTTTGGGGAAGTTTCTGCGCCAATGGCACTGGTAAGTCTTCTGGCATCACCTCCTTTGTGGTCAACCACCCATAAATCGTCTGCATGCACAAATACAATATGGTCTTTGCTCGCATTGGGTTGCCTAAGTAACATAGTACCCTGTGCATAATTATTTTCTGCACTTAGACCCAATAAAAAACAAATGAAAATTTTTCCAATGATAAAAGGTTTATTCATGTAGTTTAAATTTTAAGCTTGATTGAATGGTAAAAGATACAATGGAGTTTTAAAGAAAGCAAATCAAAAGGATGAAATGTAGGGGAAATGATAAGGAAATAAAAAACCCGACCACTAGGGGTCGGGTTCAACAATATTTGATGCTGATCAAAGACTTTCAATAAGCGGCTAACACTTAGAATCTTTCTAATTTAGAGAAGAAAAAGTCTGCTTCAATGATTGCATTTTCATCGCTATCACTTCCGTGAACTGCGTTTTCACCAACAGACGCTGCAAATAATTTGCGGATGGTTCCTTCAGCAGCCTGAGCTGGGTTGGTAGCTCCAATCAAAGTCCTGAAATCTGCTACTGCATTTTCTTTTTCTAAAACAGCTGCTACAATTGGACCACTGCTCATGAAATCTACCAATTCTTGGTAAAATGGACGCTCTCTGTGGATATCGTAGAAAAGACCTGCTTGCTCAGGAGTTAAGCGGGTCCATTTCATTGCTTTAATAGAAAAGCCAGCCTTAATCATCTGGTCTAAAATGGCTCCTGTGTACCCTTTTTGGGTAGCATCAGGCTTAATCATGGTAAATGTTCTATTGCTCATATTTGTTTAATTTCGGCGCAAAAGTAAGGAATAGCAAGGGGTTGAGTGGTATTCAATCGCTAAATTTTCAATAAATTATTTAAAATCTTTTGACAGACTAATGAAGAAAACGCATTTTTGCCCGATTATATGCAACTGATTAACGAATTCTATCCATTATTATCTCAGCCTAAGCAAATTGTGATTACCATGCACCAGAAGCCCGACGGGGATGCCATGGGCTCTACATTAGGCTTGTATCATTTTCTTCACAATCGAGGGCACCAGGTTACGGTGATATCGCCAACGAATTGGGCTGATTTTTTAGAATGGTTACCTGGAATAGAAACGGTAATCAATTTTGAGGGGCATAGAGAAAAGGCATTGGCTATTTTAGACAAAGCAGAAATATTGTTTTGTTTAGACTTTAATATTTTTTACAGAACCAAACATTTAGCTCCATTTTTAGCATCATCCAAAGCCATTAAAGTATTAATTGATCATCATGAACAGCCTGATGAGCCCAATTTTGATTATGGCATCAGCGATACTGGAAAAAGTTCTACCTGCGAAATGGTGTACGATTTTATAGTGGAAGCTGGCGGTAGAGAAGAGCTTACGCAAGATATTGCCACTTGTTTGTATACAGGAACTATGACCGATACAGGGTCTTTCAGATTTCCGTCTACTAAAGCCAGTGTACATCGAATGGTGGCCGAGTTAAAAGAAACTGGTTTTGATCATTCTCAAGTACATAATCATATTTATGATAATTTCTTAGAGAGCAGACTAAGATTCATTGGCTTTGCTTTGTTAAACAGAATGGAAGTATTGTATGAATACAATACAGCTATCATGTATATTCACCAAGCCGATTTGCAGAAATACCATATTAAAACAGGTGATACCGAAGGGTTGGTCAATTATTTACTAACCATCAAGGGCATTCGTTTTGGAGCAATTGTGATTGATAGAACAGAAGAGCGGAAATGGAGTTTTAGAAGTAAAGGAGGGTTCGACGTAAATCAATTTGCGAGAAACCATTTTGAAGGAGGTGGCCATGCCAATGCTTCAGGTGGTAGAAGCAGCGATTCGGTAGAAAAAACAGTAGCACATTTTAAACAAGTTATTCAAGAATATAAAAACCAACTACAATAAAATGAGGAGAATCATCGCCCCGCTCATGTCAGCGGTTGTATTGCTTGCAAGTTGTAATCAATATGAAAAAACACCTACTGGACTTTCTTACAAAATCAGTAAGGGTAGCAGTAAAGACTTGCTAAAGCAAGGTCAATTTGTAAAAATGAACGTAGAGTATAAACTACTTCCAAAAGACTCTTTGTTGAGTACTTCTTATGACAGAATTCCAGTTTACTTTATGGTAGACTCGGCTCAAAAAGCGAAGCACAGTTTCATCGAAATCATTAACCAGTGCGCTCCTGGAGACAAGGTTGAATTTGTAATGAGTGTAGATTCTTTAAAGAAATTTGGCATGTTAGAGTACAACAATATCTTTAAAGAGAAAGACCAGATTAATGGTAAAGTAGATGTTATTAAAACCTTTGCTACGCAAGAATTGATGATGGCCGATTATAAAGCCGAAATGGAAAAGGAAAAAACCAGAGAAACCAAAGAACTAAAAGACCATTTAGCTAAAAAGAATATTAAAGCTCAAGAAACTGCTTCTGGTGTTTTTGTTCAAATAACCAATGCTGGTGATGCAACTGCAAAAGCTGATTCTGGAAAGCAGGTTTCTGTGATGTACAGAGGTACTTTTTTAGACGGCAAAAAGTTTGATGGCAACATGGATGCAGATGCTCAAAATAAGCAACCTTTAGAGTTCGTAATTGGACAAGGTGGCGTAATTAAGGGCTTAGAAGATGGATTGAAAATGTTCAATAAAGGCGGAAGAGGTAAAATATTTATTCCAGCTATGTTGGGCTATGGTCCAAACGGAAGTGCACCAATCATTCCTGCATATGCTTCATTGGTATTTGATATTGAAGTATTGGATGTGAAAATTGCTCCTCCGCCACCACCACCAGCAATGCCTGGTCAACCTCAACAACAAATGCAACAACGATAAGATTGTTTAGTACAGATAAAAATGCCTCGAAAATTCGGGGCATTTTTATTTATATCGACTTTATACAAAAGATAAAATAGAGGACACAGAGAATAAAAATCCGTTTTTATTTTAAATGCTGGTAAAGCTGAATGGCTTGTACCGCTTCTTTTACATCGTGCACCCTTAGTATCATTGCTTTATTCATAAGTCCGACTGTATTTAAAACAGTTGTGCCATTTAAGGATTCTTCTGGCGTGACTTTTAAGGTTTGGCAAATGGATGATTTTCTAGAAACCCCTAACAGTAAAGGCTTTCGAAGTATTTGCAAGGCTTCCATTTCTTTTATTAAAGCAAAATTATCTTCGATGGTTTTTCCAAATCCAAAGCCGGGGTCAATAATGATGTCTTTAATTCCTGCTTGATTACATGCTTCAATACGTTCAATAAAATAATCTAATAATTCAGTAATAATATTATTGCTAGACGGCTTTTCATGCATGGTTTCGATAGTACCTCTGCTGTGCATACAGATATAAGGTACATTTAATGACGCCACCGTAGACAACATATCTACGAAGAATCTTCCACCACTGATATCATTAACGATATCTGCTCCAGCATTCACTGCAGCCATTGCAACGGATGGATGATAAGTATCTACAGAAATTAATATGCTGGGAAATGCTTTTTTCACCGATTCAATGACGGGAACTACTCGATCCATTTCTTCATTAGCCCCAATTTGAACGCTCCCAGGTCGGGTACTTTGTCCGCCAATATCTAAAATGAAAGCGCCTTCCTGAATCATGGTATTTGCTTTCTCTAAAGCTGCTGCTGAGTTAGCGGCCCTGCTCCCCCCATAAAATGAATCAGGGGTGGCATTAATAATGCCCATAACAATGGGTTGGTCTAGAGAAATTAAAGTTCCTTTACAGTTTAGTGTAAACATAGCTTCGATTCAATTAAATTGCAATCAATTCAAAGATATTCTGAAAATGTTGGATACCAATACACAATACAACGAAGCTGTAGTAGCTTGTAAAGATATTTTTATCAAGAAAACAAAGGATTATGGCACTGCATGGCGTGTATTAAGAACGATTTCTGTAGTAGATCAAATTTTTATTAAGGCATTGCGCATTCGTACCATTCAAGAACTCAAAACCCAAAAAGTGGGGGATGATATTCGTTCTGAATTCATTGGGATTCTCAACTATGCCATTATAGGGTTGATACAATTAGAATTGGGTAATTCAACTGTTGAAGAATTAGCAGTTGACCAAACAGAAGCTTTATACTTAAAACAAGTTCAGTTTGCAAAAGATACTATGCTGTCTAAAAATCATGATTATGGGGAAGCTTGGAGAGAAATGAGTCAGGAAAGTTTTGCTGATTTAATATTGGTAAAACTCCTTCGTATTAAACAGATTTTACAAAATGATGGGAAGACTTTAATTAGTGAAGGCATTGATGCCAATTATGTAGACATCATCAACTATGCTGCTTTTGCATTGATATTAATTCAAGAGGGAAAACACTAACTATGAAGAAAATGCTGTTGTTGGTTCGGTGGATTGTGGGTTTGCTATTCATTTTTTCTGGTTTAATTAAAGTGAATGACCCAATTGGGTTGAGCTATAAAATGCAAGAGTTTTTTGAGGTATGGAATATGCATTTCTTAAATGATTATGCATTGTTCTTCTCTATAGCCATGAATAGTTTTGAAGTGTTGGCAGGGGTGGCCATTATCATTGGATGGCGTATTAAATTATTCAGTTGGTTATTATTGTTACTAATTGTTTTCTTCACTTTTTTAACTGGCTATGCGCATTATTCTGGTAAAATAAAAACCTGTGGTTGTTTTGGAGATTGCCTTCCTTTAACAGCTGCTCAATCTTTTTATAAAGACTTATTTCTGTTAGCATTGATTCTATTGTTGGTCTTCTTTCAGCAATACATTAAATCTGCTTTATCCAATGCTTGGGCATTTGGTTTGGTTGCATTAACCTTGGTATTGTCTACTAGTGCACAGTTTTATGTATTAAAACATTTACCCTGGGTAGATTGCTTGCCTTATAAAGTAGGCAATAATATTTTGCAGAAAATGGAAATGCCTGCTGGTGCTACACTCGATAGTATGCAGATTGTTTTTGAATATCAAAAAGATGGCAAGACTATTGAATTTGATCAGGAAAATTTCCCCGAAAATTTTGATGATAGTTATGTGTTCATTAGTCGCAAAGACAAGTTGGTTAAAAAAGGGAACGGTCTAAAACCTGCTATTGTAGATTTTTCTTTAAAGACCTTAGATGGGGTAGATACCACAAAAGAAGTTTTGGCATCAAAGGGTAAATATGTATTGATATTGGCAAAAGATGCTAGTGAACTTCATTTGTGGAAAAAGAAAGTATCTAACATATTAAATGACTATCAATTTTCTGAAAAAGTTGGCTATCGGGTTATTTTTGTGTCTGCGGAAGGGGCATTGATCAAAGCTGCTTTTCCCAATCATACGGTGCTCAATTGTGATGCAACGGTGCTGAAAACTGCTGCTCGAGTAAATCCAACTTTTTTGTTCATGGAAGGTGCTACCATACAACAAAAAATGAGCTATTTAGATGTAGAATCTTTAAATAGGCTGTATTAATTCCATTTTTTTATTTGGGGTGATTGACCGAACTTAGTGTAATAACAACACAATCATGAATACCGTAAAAAATATATTAGATAAAAAAGGTCCTTATTTTAATGGAGTTGCTTCTTCATTAAAAGTAATTGAGGCTTTATCATTGATGAAGGCAGAAAATTTGAGCTATGTAATCGTAAAAGATGGTGAAGATTTTAAAGGGATCATGACAGAGCGTGACTATGCGCAAAAAGTAGTCTTATTACACAAAAACTCTACAGACACAACTGTTCAAGAAATCATGACCACTGGATTGCCAACAGTTTCTTTAGATACCACTGCTGAAGAATGTATGAAGCTAATGAATCAACACAAGACTCGTTATCTGGTAGTTTTTGATGGCTTTGAATTCAAGGGAATTATCACCATACATGATTTAATGCGAAATAGCTTAGAAGCTGGGGATGAATTTTCTGATCCTATCTATTAGTGTTCATTTATTGAATAATCACTTCTTCAATTAATTCTTCTCCGAAAGCTTCATTAATTCTGCTAATGATTTGAGGCTTTTGAAAAGACAACTCGTTCTTCAAAGGACCAATATTGGTATGAATGAAAAGCTTTTTTTGAATGATTTGAATTTTGTCGGTGTATTTAGCAACAGTTTTGCCCATTAGTTGCTCCCAGATGTCTTCAATTTGAGCAGCACGAATCCCTTTTTTTAGGTGACTCATGCCTTTAAGGTTTTTCAATGCATCTCCAATTTTCATCTCTGCCATGCGATAAAGTTAAGCGTAATTTCACAAAAGAATTAATTGATATGGGCTACCCGTTTCGTCTAATTTGGCTTTGATTCTATCTGCATGTGTATCAGTGATAAATACTTGTCCAAACTCATTACTACATACTTGTTCTAATAAATGGGCCATTCTGCTTTCATCTAGTTTTTCAAATACATCATCTAATAATAAAATAGGCGGAATGCCTATTGTATTTTTTAAATACGCCCATTCTGCTAACTTTAATGCAAATAATAGACTCTTTCTTTGGCCTTGCGATGCTTCTGATTTAAAAGGACAATCATTTAAGTAAATTCCCATATCGTCTCTATGTACCCCTCTAGAAGTTCTTTGCAAAACCTTATCCTTCATTAAATTTTCTGCCAAAATTTCTTTGAAAGAATTGCTTAATAATTGGCTTTCATAGGCCAACTGTAAGTTTTCTTGTTTCCCTGCAATATTGCTATAATTTTCTCCCACTAAAGGCAAGAAAGCAGTTAAAAATTTTTTACGAATCTGATGTATATAATTACCACTATTGATTAACTGATCGTTATAAACTTCTAGTAAGTCATTTCCCGCCAAAGGATTTTCGGCCATTTGCTTTAGTAAACTATTCCGCTGCTGCAATATTTTATTGTACGCGATTAATTGCAATAGGTAATCTTTATTGGTTTGAGACAATATACTGTCTATGAATTTTCTCCTTTCTTCTCCAGGTCCTGCAATTAGTGCTATATCGTCTGGTGCAATCATCACACAAGGAAACTTGCCTATATGGTCTGAAATTTTCTTATACGACTCCTTATTGACTAATAATTCTTTCTTATTATTTTCTCTTAAAATAAAAGTGACTTCTTCTTCCTTTTCATTTTTAGTAAAGTTGCCTGAAAGCCGCATACCTTGCTTCCCATGTTGCACATTTTGTGCATCTGTTCTGGCAAAATAACTTCTAGAAAATCCTAGATAATAAATGGCGTCTAATAAATTGGTTTTCCCCGTTCCATTCAACCCGCAAATCGCCACAATTCTTTCCCTAAAAACTGGGTGATAATTGGCGTAATTCCTAAACTGAACAAGGTCTATATCCTTTAGTTGAAGCATGTAACGCAAAGTAAAGCAGAACCACTTGAATTATTCCCTTTTGGTATGGAAGAAAGCATTTAATTTTATTAAAAATTGGGCTTTTGAAAACAATATTATCCGAAGAGCAAATGGCGTTGAGTATAGAACGACTTGCGCACCAAATGCTCGAAAACAATAAAGACATGGCCAATACGGTAATTATTGGCTTACAACCAAGAGGGATTTTCTTAAGCGACCGTATTGTTGCTGCTCTAAAAACAATTATTCCATCTAATCCATTTCATTACGGAAAGTTAGACATCACTTTTTATAGAGATGATGTAAGAAAAACTTTGCATATAGCCAATGAAACGGATATCCCATTCAGTATAGAAGGTAAGTCGGTTATACTAGTAGATGATGTATTGTATACTGGAAGAACCATCCGGGCAGCATTAGATGCATTATTAGATTTTGGAAGACCCTCCAAAGTTTCCTTATGTGTTTTAATTGATAGAAGATTTAGTAGAGAGTTGCCCATTCAGCCCGATTATGCAGGGAAAGCCATTGATACCATATTTACCGATAAGGTTAAAGTGAATTGGAAAGAAAAGGATGAAAAAGACGAAGTTGTTTTAGTCTAAATGATTAATTTTGCTTTTTAATGAAACTATCTACCAAACATTTACTTGGTATCAAGGACCTCACCAAAGCCGATATCCAATTAATTTTATCTACTGCAAGTCAGTTCAAAGAAGTTTTACAAAGACCAGTAAAGAAAGTTCCTTCCTTAAGAGACGTTACGATTGTGAATTTATTTTATGAAAATTCTACTCGTACCAGAATGTCTTTTGAATTGGCCGAGCGTAGACTTTCAGCCGATGTACTCAACTTTACTGCGAGTAGTTCTTCAGCGGCAAAGGGCGAAACATTGTTGGATACCGTCAACAATATCTTGAGTATGAAAGTAGACTTGGTGGTGATGCGTCACAGTGCTTCTGGTGCACCACATTTTTTAGCCAAGCATATTCCAGCAGCCATTGTTAACGCTGGGGATGGCATTAATGAACATCCTACACAGGCATTATTGGATGCATTTTCAATGCAAGAAAAAACGGGTAGGATAGAAGGATTAAAAGTGGCAATCATAGGAGACATCATGCATAGTAGGGTTGCACTCAGCAATATGTATTTGTTGAAAAAAATGGGTGCAGAAATCACAGTTGTAGGACCACCCACTTTAATTCCCAAATACCTAGAAGAGGCCTTGGGAGTAAGAGTAACTTACAATGTTCAAGAAGCATTGCAATGGTGCGATGTAGCCAATGTGTTGCGAATACAATTAGAAAGACAGAATCAACCCTTGTTTTCTTCGTTAAGGGAATACAATCTAGCTTACGGCATTAAGCAAAAAATGCTGGATAAATTAGGAAAAGAAATTGTAATTATGCATCCTGGACCTATCAATAGAGGAGTAGAGTTAGATAGCGATGTTGCTAATGGTCCACATTCCATTATTTTAAATCAAGTCGAAAATGGGGTTGCAGTTAGAATGGCCGCCTTATATTTATTAGCTGGCAGAGCCGACTAAAATTAATCAAATCGTTATCATGCAAAGAATATGTCTGTTCCCGGGTACATTTGATCCTGTTACGCTAGGACACACTGATATCATCAATAGGGCACTTCCTTTGTTTGATAGAATAGTGGTAGGGGTAGGTATCAACTCATCTAAGAATCCTATGTTTAGTGCAGACCAGCGTATGGAGTGGTTCAGGGAAATTTATAAGGACGAACCAAGGGTAGAGAGCATTGCATACGATGGATTGACTGTTCAATTTTGTAAAAAAATTGGAGCTCATTTCATTTTAAGGGGTATTCGATACGTAAGTGATTTTGAATACGAGAAAACGATTGCAGATGCCAATAGAACACTTGATAACCAAATTGAGACCATCTTTCTGACAGGAGAACCCAAGTATACTTCAGTAGCATCCACTATTGTTCGTGATATTATTAAAAACGGGGGAGACGCTTCTCCATTCCTTCCTCAAGCGGTGATTAATACGCTAAAAAGTAAATTATGATTTGGTTCAATAAAAGCATTACTGCTGCTCATTTTGCAGAAATAGGCAAGGGGAATTTGGGGGAACATTTAGGAATGGAGTTTACAGAAATAGGGCCGGATTATATTAAAGGGACTATGCCCGTAGACCATCGTACCAAACAACCCTATGGATTATTGCACGGAGGTGCTTCAGTGGCATTAGCAGAAACATTAGGAAGTGTAGGGGCAGCCATGGTAGTGGATCATACCGAATACATTTGTGTAGGACAAGAAATAAATGCTAATCATTTAAGAAGCGTACGTTCCGGATTTGTAACAGGAACAGCAAAACCCATTCATATAGGATCAAGTTCCCAAGTTTGGGAAATCAAAATCCATGACGAGCGAGACCACTTGGTTTGCATTAGCAGACTTACGGTAGCTGTTTTGAAAAGAAAAGACCGATAATTTCTTTGATGCTCGTAAAGGAATCTGCTATTAACGTATTTACTTCAATTAGTGGAACCCATTTAATATCGGTAATATCTTCTTCTGTTTGTGGAACCAAATTAGGAACTCCTTTCACAGACATAATATACCAATGACTTTCTTTAATGACATCTTCTTTCAAATAAGGGTCAAAATATTGGTGGTTGGTAACCCCTAAGAAATCAATTAACCTCAAATTTCCAACGCCGGTTTCTTCTTCCACTTCACGCATAGCGCAGGTTTCAATAGTTTCACCGGGATCTACCTTCCCCTTGGGCAAATCCCAGGTACCCCTTCTAAAAATGAAGAGCAATTCATTCTGCTCGTTCAGTACTAATCCACCCCCAGCTTGTATGATTTTTAATTCCATAAAATAGTTAATGTGCAAATTTCCATAATAATCCATTGGAAAATAGGATTTACTTTTGTGTTATGACAAATGAAAAAGCAGTTGCAGAAAAATTATTACAAGTTCAGGCCGTCAAATTGAGCCCTGATCAACCTTTTACCTGGGCTAGTGGATGGAAAAGTCCTATTTATTGTGATAATAGAAAAGTATTGTCATTCCCATATGTAAGAGATTTTATCAAGAGCGAATTGTGTAGTGTAATATTCGAGCAATACCCTGAAGCAACTGTGTTGGCTGGGGTAGCAACTGCCGGTATCCCTTGGGGAGCAATGGCTGCCGATCAGCTAAAACTTCCTTTTATTTATGTAAGACCCAAACCCAAAGAACATGGATTGGGTAACCAAATTGAGGGAGCTTTAGAGCCAGGGCAACGGGTATTGGTGATAGAGGATCTAATTTCTACTGGTAAAAGCAGTTTACAAGTAGTAGATGTATTGAAAGCTGCAGGGGCGGAAATTGTAGGAATGATTTCTATATTTAATTATGGATTTGAAGCCGCTGCCAGTGCTTGTGCCAATGCAGGCGTAAAAACCAGCAGTTTAACCAATTATCCAACCATGATAGAATTGGCTATTGAAAAAGGATTAGTTACCGCTGAAACCAAAGAAACGCTGCTGAATTGGAGCAAGGATCCAGCAAATTGGGGAAAATAAATCAGTCAAAAATGCGTAAAATACTATTAATATTAAGTTTGACAGTTGCATCCAGTGCATTTGGGCAACAGCCAAAGCAACAGTGGGTAACCATTAAGTCTGCCAATTTAAAGTGCTGGGAATGCAAGGATAAATTGGAAAAATACCTGATTCAAGCCAATAAATCTACCATGGAGTCAGGGCTTATTCAATGGAAAATCAATCTGTTACAAGGAGAAATTAAAGTTCAATTTTGGCCAGATCGGGCAGATGCTTCACTCATTAAAGCGGCTTTAAATAATGCTGGTTTTGATGCAGATGATGATAAGGCTGAACCAGAAGCCTATGCAAAATTGCCCCCGATTTGCAAAAGAGCAGAAGATGGCGGCGGACCAAAACCACCCAAGCCATGCCATATACCCCCAGTTCAATAAGGGTTATTTAAATAAGTTTACTTCTTGTCTTCCTTCATAGGTAAAGGGTAGGGTTTTAAAAAATCCCCCTTTACCTATTTTTATATTACCCGTTGCCTTCACTAAAACATCCTTTTTAAACATTAACTGAGCTGCATTTTTATAAATGTTTTGCATGTTAATATTAATGGAGGATGGCAATACGAATTCTCCATTTTTGGGAATATGCATCAAAGTATCTAGCTGAAACTTCCCTAAGTAAATATTGTCTAAATACACATCGCTGTCTACTTTTTTAAGGTCGAGTCCAAATTTATTGGGGTTGAAATAGACCAATTCAAAGTTGAGTTTGGTTTCATTAAACCCTAATTGTTTCAATTCTATTTTTCTTACTTCACGATATTCCAGTTCTTTTGGCGCTTGGCAAGAACTGATAATTAGCGAAATAAAGGCCAAGGATAGGAGGGTTCTCACGGTTAAATGTTTTATCAAAAGTAGTTGAAATAATGGCGCTATCGCGGGATTATTTTTCGTATCTTGTATGCTAATCTATTTAGTATTTTGGGTAAATGATTGATAAAAAATGTAATCTCAAAAATTTAGTACATAAAATAAATTATAATTACTTGATTAACATTTTATTAAATAGGTTATTTGAAATTAAAATTGAATATTATTAGTGCTGTAAATAGATAAATGGTTGCTTTTCTGTTAACTATTCAACAAAATAAAATAAAGTGAAATTATTAATTGATTATCAATACTTTGGAACGGTTAACTACTATAAAATTTTGTTTGAATTCAAGTATATCGAATTTGAAGAATATGAACGCTATCAAAAAGGGAGTTATCGTAACCGTACCAGCATTCCAGGAGCCAATGGATTGATCAATCTTTCCGTTCCTTTACAAAATGGTCGAGATCAACGATCACTTTTCAAGGACATAAAAATTGCTTACAAGGAGAACTGGGTGTTGCAACATACAAGGGCTTTGGATGCTTGTTATCGGAGAGCTCCATTTTATGAATATTACCGAGACTCCCTTTTTACAATATTGGCCAGTCAAGAAGAATATTTGATGCATTTAGATAAAAAGCTAATGCAATGGGTTTTAAAAATGATGAAAGCCCAATTAGAGATTTCTTATTCGAGCAGCTATCAAGTGCATGTGGAAGAAGGCGTTAAAGATGCCAGAAATGTTTTCTTACCCAATCAAACGATTGCTTTAAATGATGTGGTAAAATATGCACAGGTATTTGAGGATCGGAATGGATTTCAGCCTAATATGAGCATTCTAGATTTATTGTTTTGTTGCGGACCTTCCGCTACTGGTCTATTCTTAAGCAACAATAGCCGATTTTAAAGTGTCTATGAATAGAATTTGCCGTTAATGAACTATTATTGTTATCGAATTAATGATTAGAGAAAGCCCCTGAACGAATGAAGAAATCTTGTTTGCTGCTACTGTTGATTTTCCTTCCAATTAGTTTTTTGATTGCGCAGGATTTTTCAAATAAAGGAAAGGATTTTTGGTTGGGATATGGGTACCATGTTCGCTATGTTACTGGTGCCCCTGTGAACCAACAAGAAATGATCTTGTATTTTACCTCTGATCAAAATGCAAAAGTAACCGTTGAAATTCCTAATATAGGGTATTCAATTCAATACGACGTTATTGCAAATCAGGTTACACCTAGTCAACCAATACCGAAACTGGGAGGTCAAGACGCAAGATTAACTGCACCAGGAATCTCTAATAAAGGAATTCATATCACGAGTGATAAGCCGATTGTTGCTTATGCACATATTTACAATGCTTCTGTTTCTGGGGCATCACTACTTTTTCCAACTAATACATTAGGTAAAGAGTATTATTCTGTAAACTATACGCAGCGGTCCAATGAAGGAGCGTCCAATTCCTTCTTTTTTATTGTTGCCACGGAAGATGGAACACAAATAGAGATTACACCAAGTGCATCCAACTTAAATGGATTAGCTGTAGGAGTGCATCAGCACCGATTACGCTAAGGAAGGGAGAAATCTATCATGTAATGGGGACCTTGATTGGGAGTACGGGAAGTGATTTGACTGGTTCTAAAATAAGATCGATTTCAGCATCTGGAGCTCCTTGTAAGCCCATTGCTGTTTTTTCAGGTTCAGGTAAAATTAGTATCGGTGGGGCTGGGAATGGGAGTGCCGATAATTTATTTGCACAAGCATTTCCTTCGAAAGCTTGGGGGCTAAAGTATTTAACTGTACCAACAGGCACTCAACCCAATAATTTTTATAGGGTTTGTGTGAAGGATCCTACAACCAACGTAAAATTGAATGGGGTAGCTTTACCTAAATCCTCTTTGCAAAATGGGTTTTATTATGAGTTCAAAAATGCTGGTGGATTATCAGCTCCTAAACCAAATGTGATTGAAGCAGATCAACCTATTTTAGTTTCACAATACATGACCACGCAAGGGGTTGAAGGCAATCCTAATTTTAGTGGTGTTAGTGGTAATGGAATTGGGGGAGATCCTGAAATGATTTACTTGAGTCCTGTTGAACAAACTATTAATAAAATCACCCTTTATTCTGCTGCACAGTTTCAAATTATAAGAAGTTATATTAATGTGGTGATTAAAAAAGAGGGTGTTGCTAATTTTAAAATAGATGGAAGTGCTCCTGCACCTGGTAGCTTTTCTCCTCACCCAGAAGATCCTCAATATTCCTATGCTATACTCCAAGTAAACAATGGATCCCATTCATTAAGTGCTGACAGTGGTTTTAATGCCATTGCCTATGGTTTTGGTAATGCAGAATCTTATGGTTATAACGCGGGTACCAATATAGTAGACCTGAATCCACCTGTAACGGTACAGAACCAATTTCCCAATGTTGCTACTGTAAGCTATTCTGCTACTTGTGTGAATACTACTTTTAATTTAAGGTTGGCTTTGAGTTACCAGCCGAGTAAAATTGTACTTGACTTTTTAGGAGCAAGTAATTTGACCGGTCCTCCTATTCTTACTTATAATCCAGCAGGCTTTGATTCAACCTATACTTCAAACGGGAAGCCTTTTTATGTTTATAAAATTCCTCAATCATATATTTTTGGGGCTGCTGGAAATTATCCCATAAAGTTTACTACCACTTCTTTATTACCCCAATCAGACGGTTGTAGTAACAATAATGAACAAGAAATTACCGATAATATTGTGGTAAGTGATGCCCCAATCGCTGATTTTTCTGTTAGCTCACTAGATTCTGGTTGCGTGAATACGTCAATTGATTTTAGAGATTTGTCGAATGGATCAGGAAGGTCAGTAGTCGGTTGGATTTGGGATTTTGGGGATGGAGCAAGCAATACCCTTCAGAATCCCTCTAAAACTTATACTTCAGCAGGAAATTACAATGCTAAACTCACTACTATCACCGACTTTGGCTGTGTAGCTACTAAAACTGTTCCTATTAGTTTATCTAATAAACCGGTTGCAAGATTTACCGTTCCTGCAATCACCTGTGAAAACAGTGCCATCAATTTTACCGATGCATCTACTATTGTACCCGGTGCCACCAATAACTCCATTACTCAATGGAAATGGAACTTAGACAATGGTGCTGGTAATATATCTGTGAATACCAATGCGGCCCAAACCAATACGTATACTACCTGGGGCACAAAAGACGTTTACTTAAATGTTGTTTCAAATACAGGTTGCTTAAGTGATTCATTTAGATTACCAGGTGGCTTCAAAATAAATCCTTTACCTGTGGTTGGGTTTGTATTACCAGAAGTATGTTTAAATGATGCAACTGCAACTTTTACCGATACTTCTAAAATTGCAGATGGAACAGAAGCAGGTTTTAGTTATTTATGGAAATTTGATGACGGGGTATCCACAGTTGATCCTACTAAACGTCCGGTACCATTAACTGCGAATACCAGTTTAAAATCAATCGCAGCAAGCTATAAAACATTTGGAAATTATACCGTCTCTTTACAAGTTACTTCAAGTAATGGTTGTGTAGCTACTGATAATAAATCATTTACAGTTAATGGTAGTACACCAATTCCTAAGTTTGAAGTAGCAAATTTATTAAATGGCATTCCGCTTTGTACCAATGATTCGATAAAAATAATCAATCAATCCACTGTTGATTTTGGGGATGTAACCAAATTAGAAGTAGTCTGGGATTTATTGAGTGATCCAAATACAATTGTAACAGATCAGTCGCCAGCGCTAAATAAGCAGTACAGTATACGATACGGTATTCCAACCACCCCATCAACTCCTGCAACTAAAGATTATTCAGTTAGAATAAGGGCATTTTCTGGTCAAGCTGAATCTTGTTCTAGAACACTTACCAAAATTGTAACCGTAACTTACGCACCAGCGGTCTCATTTAGTGATATCCGCGATATCTGTTACGATGCAACGCCTCGTTTAATTACACAAGGAACTTTTATTTCCGCATTGCCTGCAACGCAAACATATACAGGTAAGGGAATTAGTACGGCTGGTTTATTAAATCCCATTACCACTGGCGTGGGCAATGATACCCTAAAATATTTTGTACAAAATAGTGCAGGTTGTAAAGACTCTGCTTTTCAGCCCATCACGGTTTGGCCTTCACCTGTTGCAAAATGGGGCATTGCCAATCCCGCTTGCGAAAAAAATAATGTATTATTTACCGATAGTTCAGTGGCTAATTTCAGCAATATTGCACGATGGAATTGGAACTTTGGGGATGGAAAAACGGAGAGTAGAACCAATGGTACTGCTTTTTCTCATGTTTTTGATACTGCCCAAACTTATTCTACATCTTTGCAAGTGGTAACAGATAGTGGTTGCATTAGTACAAGCAATCAACAAATTATTCGCATCAATCATTTGCCGAAACCTGCATTTAGTTTACCGGAAATTTGTTTACCAGATGGAAGGGGGACCTTTTTGAATCAGAGTTCAATAACAGACGGGTCAGAAGCTTTATTTAGTTATGTTTGGAATTTTGGAGACCCAAATGATCCAAGTTCATCCACGTTAAGACAACCGACTCATAAATACAGTGCTGTTGGTCCTAACAATGTTAAATTAAAAATCACCAGTAAAGATGGTTGTGTAGATTCTTTAACACAAGTGCTGAATACTATTTATCCATGGCCTAAAGCTAATTTTTCTGTCAGCCAAACAGAAATTTGTCAGGGTGATCCAATTCAGTTTACTGGCCTAGGTAATGGCTTTACGAGTGCCCCTATACGCTGGGAGTGGAACCTGGGCGGTGGCAATACATCCACATTGCAAAATCCTAGAAAAGTATTTACTGATTCAGGAAGTTATACCATCAGTTATTATTTCTTTAATTCTCAGGGATGTGTAAGTGATACCGTGAGCCAAACGGTAGTAGTTCATCCTTATCCTGTATTGGAGCTTGGGCCAAATATTGTAGTATTAGAAGGGGGGACTAAATCTTTGAAACCCGAATTTGTTTTTGGTACCAATTTGAACTATCAATGGACGCCTTCCTTGTATTTGAATAATGATACCGATTCAATTCCGAAAACAACTCCACTTGGAGACATCACGTATAGGCTAAACCTCACTGGAATAGGAGGTTGCATGGTGACTGATACGATTTTTGTAAAACTATTACTAAACCCAATTATCCCAAATGCATTCTCCCCTAATGGAGATGGAATACATGATCGTTGGAGAATACAGTACCTTGAAAGTTATCCGGGTGCAACAGTGGATGTTTACGATCGATATGGAATGTTGGTATATAGTAGTATTGAATATGCGGTAGATTGGGATGGAACCCGTAACGGCAAGGCATTACCAATTGGTACGTATTATTATGTGATTAATCCTAAAAATGGCAGAAAAATTATAACTGGTTCTGTTACAATAATTAAATAAAATGAGGCATAAAGGATTTCTTTTGGTAGTTGGATTGTTTCTATCGTTGATGGTAATTGCACAACAACGACCATATTATACCCAATATATCATGAATAATTATATCATCAATCCTGCGGTTGCTGGTATTGAAAATTATTGGGATGTTAAAGCAAGTCATCGTATGCAATGGGTGGGATTGCAAGACGCACCGGTTACGACTTATATTACCGCTCATGGTCCACTTAAAAAAGATCCCTATCAAACGGCAACAGCTACTGGCTTCAGGGCTAAGGGCATGAATCCACGGGGGCAAGCTTATTGGAGAGATTATCAAGCTGCGGAACCGCACCATGGTGTAGGATTTACAATGCTTAATGATAAAACAGGCCCATTAAATCGTTTTGCGGCTTATGGTACTTATTCTTATCATATTGGATTATCACCCACTACCAATTTATCTGCGGGTGTTTCTGCTGGATTCACTAACCTGAGTTTAGATGCATCTAAACTGAATTTCGGAGGCACTACAGTAGATCCAGCTGTAGCTTCAAGCGGTGTGATTAATAGAATCAAACCCGATATTAGTGCTGGTTTATGGTTGTATTCAAAAGATTATTTTATTGGGTTAGCTGCACAGCAAATCATACCGCAAAATGTAGCTTTTTCAGATAATACTGTATCCTTAACCAAGGGCAGATTGGTTCCGCATCTGTTTTTAAGTGCTGGATATCGAGTGCCATTATCGGAGGACTTTAATTTATTGCCATCCATGCTTATAAGGTATATTAGCCCATTACCCATGGGTTTCGACTTGAATGCAAAAGTGCAATACCTTGATTTATTGTGGGCAGGCGCATCCTATCGATACAAAGATGGTTTTGCTGCAATGGTAGGATTGAATTTGAGCAATACCCTCAATATTGGATATTCTTATGATATTCAAACATCTCGATTGAATACCATCAGTAGAGGAACCCATGAAATCCTGATAGGATTTATGATTGGGAATAAGTATGGAGATTGGTGTCCCACCAAATTGTGGTAGGCTTATAGTGTTCTGATCATCCAGATATCACAACCATTATGACCTGAATTGCCCATTGGGCCATCCAGATAAGTGAAGCCAAACTGCTCATACACTTTAACCGCTTTATTTAACTCTGGCATTGTTTCTAAATATACTTGCGTATACCCTTTTTGCTTTGCAGCTGCAAGCACATAGTCAATCATTTTTCTTCCAAGGCCCATGCCTCTAACTGTTGCACTTAAATACATTTTTACTAGCTCACAAGTATTATTTGGCAAGCCTTCAGTAGGAAAGTACCCTGCTCCTCCAACAATTATTCCATCTTGTAATGCAACGAAATAACCGCTTTGGGATTCAGCCGTAAAGAGTTCATATAAATGATCCGTTGTATCATCGTAAAATACAGTGCCAGGCTTATTGGCACCAAATTCGGTTAATGCAGTTCTAATAATAGTAGCAATCGCTTTATTGTCTGCGGGTTCTATAGGCCTTATTAGGATATGGTCCATATTATACTTGCGCTGCTTTTCTAAATTTTTTAAAGCTATTCATTAGACCATTGGTTGATGCGTCATGGCTATTTACCGTTTCTTCATTGGTTAATTCAGGCAAAATTTTATTCGCTAATTCTTTTCCTAATTCAACTCCCCATTGATCGTAACTGAATATATTCCAGATAACCCCCTGTACAAAGATTTTATGTTCGTACAAAGCAATCAATAATCCCAGCGTAGCTGGATCAATTTGTTTTACTAAAATTGAATTCGTTGGTTTGTTGCCAGCAAAAACTTTAAAAGGGCTTAGTTTCTTTATTTCTTCATCCTTTTTTTCTGCTTTCATCAATTCTACTTTCACTTCATTTTCACTCTTTCCATTCATTAATGCCTCTGTTTGTGCAAAAAAGTTAGACATTAATTTTACATGATGATCGCCAATTGGGTTTTGCGATAGGGCAGGAGCAATAAAATCACAAGGAATCATCGGGGTTCCTTGGTGTATCAATTGATAGAATGCATGTTGACCATTGGTGCCTGGCTCTCCCCAAATAACTGGTCCAGTGGCATAGTTTACAAGGTTTCCATTTCTGTCGATACTCTTGCCATTACTTTCCATATTGCCTTGTTGAAAATATGCGGCAAAACGGTGCATATATTGGTCATATGGCAAAATGGCTTCGCTTTGTGCACCAAAGAAATTTGTGTACCAAATGCCCAATAAGGCCATGATTACAGGAATATTTTTATCGTGTTTTTCAGTTCTGAAATGCTCATCAGCCTTGTAAGCCCCTTTGAGCAAATTTTCAAAGTTTTCGTATCCAATCGTAAGGGCAATAGACAATCCAATAGCACTCCATAAAGAATACCTTCCACCTACCCAATCCCAAAATTCAAACATATTGGCTTTATCGATCCCAAATGCAGTAACTGCTTTTTCATTTGTACTTAATGCCGCAAAATGCTTGGCAATATGAGCTTCATCTTTGGCAGATTCTAAAAACCAATGTCTAGCAGTGTGCGCATTGGTCATGGTTTCCTGTGTCGTAAAGGTTTTAGACGCTACTAAAAACAAAGTTTCTTCAGCGTTTACTTTTTTCAAAGTTTCCGCTATATGTGTGCCATCAACATTACTTACAAAATAAGTTTGAATGCCATCTACCCAATAAGGTTTTAGTGCTTCTGTTACCATCACTGGTCCTAAATCACTGCCTCCAATCCCAATATTGACAATATATTTGATTTTTTTTCCGGTATAACCTTTCCAATTTCCACTGTGTATGGTTTTGCAAAATGCAGCCATTTGATCCTGCACTTTTTTAATCTTGGGCATGATGTCTTTGCCATCCACCAAAATTGGGGTATCCGAAAAATTCCTTAGTGCGGTATGTAAAACAGACCGGCCCTCTGTTTCATTAATTTTAATTCCCGCAAACTGGTCATGAATGGCATCAGTTAATTTACATTCCTCAGCCAATTGCAACAACAGTTGCATGGTCCTAGGATTGATGATATTTTTAGAATAATCAAAAACCAATTGGTCTAAACAAAGCGAAAATTTTTGAAATCTCTCTGGATCTGCAGCAAAAAGGTCTCTCATATGCCTTCTGCTCATTTCGTCTTCGTGATGTTTTTTTAATAAAAACCAGGCTTGTGTAGTCGTAGGATTAATTCTTGGTAGCATAATTTCTTATATCTGCAATTGGATTTTTTGGGCTATGAAGTTACCTAAAGCGATTCAATCTCCCTAATAGTTTGCTTTACCATTTCTGCTGAAATATCTAAATGAGTAACAATTCTCACTTGGGTAGGGCTCATCGCAATAGTCAAAATTCCTTTACTAGCAAGTATTCCAACTAATTCTTTTGCACTAAACCTTCCCTTTACCTCAAACAAAATAATATTGGTTTCCACCGGTGGGATCATACCCACAAAGTCTTTTTTCTGGAGCGCTTCTACAATTTGAGCAGCATGTGCATGATCTTCTTCCAAACGGGTTACTTGGTGGCGGAGTGCAAATAAAGCGCCTGCTGCTAAATAGCCAGCCTGCCTCATTCCACCCCCAAAAACTTTTCTTATTCTTCTGGCTTTTCTGATAAAATCGGTAGTACCCAAGAGCACACTCCCTACGGGAGCGCCTAATCCTTTACTTAAACAAACAGAAATAGAGTTAAAGGTTTTACCGTATTGTTCAGGGCTTTCTTTTTTGGCTACAATGGCATTAAATAAGCGGGCGCCATCTAAATGAAGACTTAAATTATTATTTAAGCAAACTTCTTTAATTGATTGAATATCATTAAAATCGTAGCAAGTTCCACCACCTCTATTTGCAGTATTTTCTAAACTCACCAATCGGCTTAAAGGCCTATGTACATCATCCCTATTATTGATAGCAGCGGCCACTTGGCTGGCAGTTAGTCTTCCAAAGTTGCCCTGTAATAATTGAACAGATGACCCAGCATTAGCGGCAATTCCACCACCTTCATATAAGTAAACATGGGAAAGTGCGTCGCAAATTACTTCGTCTCCTGGTTGGGTATGACAACGAATGGCAATTTGATTGGTCATGGTTCCGCTTGGGCAAAAAAGGGAGGCTTCCATTCCAAACAACTCAGCACTGTATTTTTCTAACTCATTAATGGAAGGGTCTTCTCCAAAAACATCATCTCCTACCGGGGCTGCATGCATGGCGGCCAACATAGGGGTGGTAGGTTTGGTTACGGTATCCGATCTAAAATCTATCATAATCAGCAATATGCACAAATAAGCTTGAATTTGATTAAATTACCAAGTTTTTTACACTTAAAAGGTTGAAATTCATTGTAAAATCGTATCTTTGTAGTTTCCGTAATTTTTGGAGAATTATACCTTTTTGTGTCGATTTATAACAAATTGGGTATTCTACTCGTTATCTAAAAAAGCAACAGAACAACATGAGGCAACTCAAGATCGCAACCCAGATTACCAACAGAGATTCGCAAGCAGTAGAGAAGTATTTACAAGAGATTTCCAAAATCCCTATGATCAACCCCGAAGAGGAAACTACTTTGGCGCAGAAGATTAAAATGGGCGATCAAAGGGCGTTGGATAAATTGGTACAAGCCAACTTACGTTTCGTAGTATCTGTTGCAAAACAATACCAACACCAAGGTTTATCATTAAGTGACCTTATTAACGAAGGAAACCTGGGATTAATAAAAGCCGCTCAGCGTTTTGATGAAACAAAAGGTTTCAAATTTATTTCTTACGCTGTATGGTGGATTCGTCAGTCTATTTTACAAGCATTGGCCGAGCAAGGTCGTTTAGTGCGCTTGCCACAAAACAAAATTGGTACCTACAATAAGGCCAATAAAGCCTACATGGCATTTGAGCAAGAACATGAGCGTGAGCCGTCTACAGAAGAATTGGCAGAGATCTTAGAAATGAGTGAAACGGAAATAAACAATATTTTCCAAAGTAATACCAGACATACTTCTTTGGATGCACCTGTGCATGAAGCAGAAGATGTGGCCATGGGAGATTTATTGGAAGGTTCTGATGATACCGATGAAGATGTAATGAAAGACTCATTAAGAGAAGAAATTCGTAGGGTATTAAAATCGTTGAGCCCAAGAGAAGCTGAAATTGTAAATGCTTATTTTGGATTAGATGGAGAAAACGGCGTTACTATTGAACAAATAGGAATGAAGTATGATCTTACCAAAGAGAGAATCAGACAAATTAAAGAGCGTGCCATAAAGCGTTTACAAAAAGCGCGTTACAGCAATGCACTTAAAGCATATTTGGGTTAATATTTCGGCCTCCAAATAGGGATATTCGAGAGGCTACTTTTTTTTGAGAACGCTCCGGATTTTCGGAGCGTTTTTTTTTAATCTTTTTTTCTATTTCGTTGTTATAATTGAATGCGCCAAATACCTTTTATATTATTGATGCTGTTTTTGTTGGCTTGTGAAAAAGATATTCAAATTGAGCCTTTACAAAACGAACCGAAGTTAGTAGTAGATGCGGAAATTGAGAATGGACAAGCACCGATGGTGGTACTTTCTAACTCACTTAATTATTTCTCTACTATTGATACCGCAACACTGTTTGCTTCATTTATCAAAGATGCAAAAGTGCAGCTCAATAATGGTACTAGAACGGTAACGCTACAGGCGAATGAATTGCGTTTTCCACAAGGTGGGCGATATGTATTTTACACTACACCCCTCAATGATCGTATGTTGGGCGAAACAGGTAAAACCTATCAATTAACAATTGATCATAATGGAAAGCAGTATCAATCTACTACAACCATACCATTAATTACAAAAACCATTGATAGTCTTTGGTCTAAAAGAGTTACCAACAGACCAAGCACCGATAGCTTTAGGGTTTTGATGGCTCGTATTTTTGATCCACCTGGGTTAGGTAATTATATTCGCTACTTTACAAAAGTGAATAATCAACCTTTTTTACCTGGTTTTAATAGTGCTTTTGATGATGCCATCATAGACGGTAAAACTTATAATATTGATATTGACAAAGGGGTAGACAGAAACCAACCATTTGAAAGAGAAAATTATGGCTTTTTCAAATTGGGAGATACGGTTACTGTTCGGCTGGCCAATATTGATAAAGCGACCTATGATTTTTGGCGAACTTGGGAGTTTGCATTCCAATCCATAGGGAATCCTTTCTCGTCTCCTGGTGTAGTAAAAGGTAATATTAGTAATGGGGCTTTGGGTGCTTTTTGTGGATATGGTTCTCAATACAAAACATACATTTGCAAAGATTAAAAAAAGAATATGGAACAATCAGCTATAGAGAAAGTGTCGGTATTAATTATAGGATCTGGTCCTGCAGGCTATACTGCAGCTATTTATGCAGCTAGAGCAAATATGAAACCTGTTTTATACCAGGGAATTCAGCCCGGAGGTCAATTGACAATCACTACAGAAGTAGAGAATTACCCTGGTTACCCAGACGGTATTCAAGGGCCAGAAATGATGGTTCACTTTGAAAAACAAGCTAGTAGAATGGGGGCAGATATTCGTTATGGATTGGCTACCAAAGTAGATTTCAGTAGTACCCCGCACAAAGTGTGGATTGATGAAGAAAAAGAAATTCATGCAGATTCAGTAATCATAAGCACAGGTGCATCAGCAAAATGGTTAGGTATTCCAAGTGAAGAGCGTTTGAATGGTTATGGGGTAAGTGCCTGTGCAGTTTGTGATGGATTTTTCTTTAAAGGAAAAGAAGTAGCTATTGTTGGTGCGGGTGATACTGCAGCAGAAGAAGCAATTTATTTAAGTAAGTTATGCACGCAAGTGCATATGATTGTTCGTAGAGATCAAATGCGTGCAAGTAAAGTGATGCAAGATCGTGTACTGAATTCACCCAATATCAAAGTGTATTGGAATTCAGAAACAGATGAAATATTAGGAGATAAAAAAGTAGAAGCTGTCCGAATCAAGAATAATAAAACTGGAGATACGCAAGAAATCCCTGTAAGTGCATTCTTTGTTGCAATTGGTCATGAACCCAATAGCACCATATTTAAAGACTATGTAGAAATGGACGAAACTGGTTATATCTTAACAGTGCCTGGTACTACCAAAACCAATGTGGCTGGGGTTTTTGCAGCAGGAGATGTACAAGATAAAAACTATCGTCAAGCAGTAACTGCTGCTGGTAGTGGCTGCATGGCAGCATTGGATGCAGAGCGCTATTTAACTTCTATTGGACACTAAAATATGAGCAAAGCAAGCATTCATTTAAATGATTTGAGGTTCTTTGCTTATCATGGATTATATAAAGAGGAGCAGATTTTAGGGAATGAGTTCGCCATTAGTATAGAAGTTGGGTTCACACCTAAGGCTTTTCCGATTGTGGATATATCCGATACCATCAATTATGCCCTTGTGTATGAAATGGTCAAAAATCGCATGCAAATTGCTACTCCATTATTAGAAACCCTAGCGTCTGATATTGCAAATGATATTTTGGCACAGTTTTCTCTAGCTGATTACGTACATATTTCCATTAACAAATTAAAGCCACCTATTGCGCAGTTTGTGGGCAGTTTAGGGGTTTCATTAAAAGTGAATAGAATATAATATGAAAATCAGATTTGCATTAATCATCGCATTTTTTTGTAGTTGGATGGGAACTGTCTTTTCACAAGACATAAGCATTTTAGCCAAGGAGGCCGAAAATTTTGAACGACAGTTAAAAGAGCCTGAAGCGTTGGCCAAATACAAGCAAATCATTGTATTAGAGCCCAATAATGTAAAGTATTTGGTGAAAGCTGCAGAATTAGAAATAGCTATAGGAAGCAGAGAAAAGGAAGAAAAAAGCAAACGCTTATTTTTTGAATCTGCAATGGCTTATGCTCAAAGAGCTTTTAAAGCAGATACCAATAGTGCTGATGCCAATTATGCAATGGCAACAGTATCTGGTAAAATGACCGACTTAGATATTGAAAATAAAAAAATTGTGGCTTACGTTAAAGACGTCAAAGAATACGCAGACAAGGCATTAAGTATAAATCCGAATCATGGAAAAGCCAATTATACTCTAGGTAAATGGCATTATGAAATGGTTACTTTATCTGGTATTAAAAAAGCTGCAGTTAAATTGTTTTACGGTGGACTACCCAATGGAGACTTAAATAAAGCCATTTTATACATGGAGAAATCTAGAACACTTGAGCCTTATTTTGTTACCAATCAATTAGATTTGGCCAAAGCGTATAAAGAAAATAGGCAGCCTGCTAAAGCAATTGAAATTTTAGAGCGATTAGTAAAAATGCCCAATCGTTCTTTTAATGATATTGCATTAAAAGCAGAGGGAGCTAAACTATTAGCATCATTACAATAAAACCATCATATGAGCTTACAAGAATTATTTTTAGAAGCTGTTGCGAACAGCAAAACTTTGTCTGAAAAACCCGATAACGACACCCTATTAAAGCTGTATGCATTGTATAAGCAAGCAACAGAAGGTGATAACAAAGAAGAGGGCCCATCTAATATGTTCGACTTTGTAGCTAAGTTTAAACACGAAGCCTGGGCAAAATTGCAAGGTCTTGCCAAAGATGGTGCTATGCAACAATATATTGACTTAGTAAAGGAATTGAAGGGTTAAATATTGATTTTTTTCCAACGATTGCTGGTAATATACCAAAACGATGGAATAAACATAATAGTCCAATAAACCCACTCGCTTGCCCATCCCCATGTGATGGGCAAGTTCATTTTTTCTAATACGATGTATACATATACTAAGTAAAAAATAATCGTTGCGATTTCTGTAAGCAAATTCATTTTCGAATTCCCAGTTCCTGTTACCGCATTAACCCAAACTGTTGCGGCAGACATCATGATCATCGCAATAGATACTACTCTTATGACTGGAATACCAGCCTGTATAAAGTCTTCACCTTGTCCATAAATGCCAAGGAAGGCCCTTGGAAAAGCATTCAGGAGTATAAATACAATGAATGCAAAACCCATACTCCACTTTAATATTCTGTAAATCAAAGGGAGGACTTCTTCCTTTCTTCCTTGTCCAATCACATTACTTACCATCGTATTGGTTGTAGCTGCAAATGCCCATGTAAAACAACCAAAGAATCCAAATAGATTGCGCATCGTATTTGAAACAGCTAGGTCTCTTGCACCATGATGTTCAATCAAAATATAAAAATACTCCCAACTCATAATACTAATCACATGTTGCAATATGAGCGGGTACGATTGATTTAAAATTAATTTGATATAAGAATATTGGTAAGCTACTTTTTTAAATAAATTGATTTTTTGGCTAATACCATTGAATCTGATTACTAATAAGACGGCTAACAAACCTGCCCCCTCTGCAATAATTGATGCATAAGCAGCCCCATTAAATCCTAGATTAGGCATACCCAGTTTGCCATAAATTAATCCATAGTCGAAAATGATATTAACAATGGCTTCACTTGCAGTTCCTAATACAAGTAGTTTGCTTTGATTAATTCCTACCAATAACGCATTGCGCATTTGATAAATATAGAGTAGGGGTAAGCCCCAAATCCGAATGGATAAAAAACTTACCGCCATGTTGATGCCTTCTTGATCATGCAAGGACCATTTTAAAATCATGGGGGCTACAAACCAGGTCATTAAAATACCAAAACTGGCGAAGAACATGGCTATTCTTACTCCATGCCAAAAAAGACTTCCTATTTCATCAATTTTATTTTCGCCTGCTCGTCTAGAAATCAACGCCTGTAATCCATTATTCAATCCATGTCCAATCACTGCAAACATGAGGTAGTATACCCCTGTAATGCCTGCAATTCCTAATTCTTTCTGCCCTAATCCCCCCAAAAAAATATTATTGGTAATAAAATTAATTTGCGGAACAACTATAGATGCCGATATGGGCAACGCAATACGCAGGATTGCTTTATTTCCTGTGTTTACCTGAAGATTGAGTGGTGAATGGACGCTCATATTGGGTTGCGAAGTTAGTAAAATGAAGTCTGATAATATCTTCGCTCTCCGTTAATGCTTTTTTATATATTATTGCAACGTAATTACTTTGAATGGCTAGGAAAAAAGCAGGATTTTATAAAGATGATCCAATCAGTGGATCAGCATTTCAGCTCATCATAGAATTGGATGAGCAAGAGCTGCGTTGTATGTCTAAATCAATTGACAGCGGTACTATTGTTGCATTTGAATATTTTAGTTTAGATAAAGATCAAACCGAAGATTGGAATGATATCTTTTATGAAATTAAAACCATTTCTAAGCTATTCAATAAAACCTATAAATTGGTTACTTGTTTTTTCTGTACACCAGAATCGATTTTGGTGCCAGAAAAGTTTTTAACTGCCACATCAGCGGAAGATTATTTGAACCTTATTTATGGGGAAAGTAATCGGATGGATGTGAAATATGAAAAGCTCAATTCTACCAAAAGTTTAATCAATACCTACCGTATTAAGAAATCTCTTGCCGAATTGTTTACCCGACAATTCATCATATTTCAAACAGCGCATGTTTACACATCGTTGTTAAACGATGTGATGAATAGAAGAAAAAATGACGAACAATTGGTGAAATTGCAATTTTACCATGGACATTTTATCATTGCAATATTTAAGGATTCAGTTGTTCAGATGATTCAAACATTCCCTTATAAATTGGCTGAAGACGCATTGTATTATATACTTAGGTGTAATCAACAATTTGGAATAGATCCTAAAAAGACTATTGTTGAATTAAGTGGAATGATTGATTTAAATACTGAATTGTACGATAATCTGTTTAAAGTTTTTGATCAAATAGAGTTGAATTCCACAGAAGCTTCTGGTATAATGGTAGAGGTAAATAAAGAATATCCGGCTCATTATTTTGCGCCATTTTTTAAACTGGCATTATGAGAATAATTTCTGGGAAATGGGGGGGGAGGCGAATCAACCCTCCAGCAAATATGCCTCATACTAGACCAACTACCGATATTGCAAAAGAAGGCTTATTCAATATTTTGCAAAATAGAATGAGCTTTGATGGTATTGAAACACTTGATTTATTTGGGGGTACAGGTTGCATCAGCTATGAACTTGCTTCTAGAGGTGCTGAACAGCTAACCATTGTAGAAAAAGATTCCATCATGCATGGATTTATTGCCAAGAATGCGGCAATGTTAGGAATGGAAAATGTACAATTGCTAAAAATGGATGTATTTGCTTTTTTACAAAGCTGTACCAAGCAATTTGATTTTATTTTTGCAGGCCCACCCTATGCGTTAGGAACCATTGACGAATTACCCAAGATCATTGTTGCAAAAAAAATGATTGCTCCAGGAGGGTTCTTTGTATTAGAACATACCCCTCGAAATGCGTATGAAAAATTTGAAGGATTTTCTTTTGTGCGGAATTATGGCACTACGCTTTTCTCCTTTTTTGAAGCTGTAAACTAGTTAATCAACAGATCCTATATTTCTTATGGGAGCGGATTTACTTTTGCTGAAGGTAAATTGAAGGCTTGTTTGTAAAAAATTCTTGTATTGTGACCTGTTTTGGCTAAAAAAATCGGAACGATAAATCCAACCCATTTGTAAGCTTAACTTATTACTGAAATTATACCCTCCACCCAAATAAAAGCGATTCTGCTCGTAAAAAACATTTTCATTATTAAAATGAAATTCGTTAGATGTATTTAAAAATATTGTTTTGTTGGTAATCGTTTTTTTATTGAGCGGTATAACAGCGCTAAGCCTATATCTAAATCTATTTCTATATCCTGATGAAGTATAGCGTTGTTCGGCTCTTAAACGATGCTCTATGCGAAACCCCAAAAAATTTTGATTATAAATCAATTGTTGCCATATCCTATTTTCCGAAACCAAGAAGGGTGATTTAAAATTATCATTTACTTGATAAGTGACGTAACGGCCTGTTCCTACTAAAGCAGATAAAGAAGGAGTAATCATATATCCAATTCCCCCTTTCACTTCATGGTAGTTAAAGTGATCATAGGTTTGTTGAGATCGCAATTGAAGTTCCACAAACCCATGCCATTTGCTATTATAATTGAAACGTCCTGTAAGAACATTCCAAGTACCTAAGCCTGGTGTTTGTGTAAATAAAATTGTGCTGTATAAAAAAGCCCCGATAATTATCAGGGCTTTTTTTAAGTTTATATGTAGTGGAACCATTGTTTATTAATATCCCA